>SCPN01000015.1_pt1:440000-567500 | contig 774249 bp, 804 predicted proteins | sample 6106831 | NCBI WGS metagenome assembly SCPN01 (sample SAMN10720447, study PRJNA508395) | human gut metagenome | isolation source: Participant 1, 0 month | reverse complement strand
CTCATAATGGCGCAGTGCCATAAACACCCAGAGTCCCGCAGAAACTGCCAGTACGGTAACGATCAGAATAACGGTTCTTCTGACTACTTTTACCCGATGTTCACGCAGCTTGCGTTCATACTCTTCCATATCCGGTTCTTCTACCGTATGAAATCCTCTCTTGTTTTTTTCCGCCATACCAATCTCTCTTTCATCTTAAACCTCGTTCTTGCCCATTTCGGGCATCTCAAGTTTGTGCGTAAACACAAATCCTGTGTGTGAAAAATCTTTTTTTCACACTGATCTTTCGATATTATAGCATTATTCCCTGGATGTTTCATCTTATTTTTAGAAGCGGCTGCTTTGTTAATTCGGAAGCGTCAGATACTGGCCTGCATAGATTGCATCCGGATCATCAATCCCGTTTGCCTCGCATACTTTGTCCATCATGGCTGTTGTCTGATATATTTTCCGGCAGATCGCAGCCAGATTATCCCCCTGCCGCACCACATAGTACCCCTGTTTTAAATATGTCTGTGCCTCATCCGGCTGTGCCGCCGTCTCTTTTACGTTTTCCTTATTGCTGTTTGTTTCATCTGTGTCCGCTTCCGCCTTCTGTTCTCCCTCCCGATTCTGCATACTCTCTGTTTCCTGGGACTCCATCGTTTTCTGGGCATCTGCTGTTCCAGACGTTTCTGCAGTTTCTTCTGTATCTGTCATTCCTGACAATTCCGTTCCTGCCTGTATCCCTGCCGTTTCATCCGGTGCGGATGCCTCCGCCGCCTGCGTTCCATTTGTTTGAAGCTGTTCCGCCTCTGTCTGCGTACTGTGTTCATCCGCCTGTTTTGTCTCCGTCTGTTTTTCTATACTTCCTGCAATATTTTCCACCACGATCCCAGAATCTGCCGTTTTTTCTGTTTCCGGCATTTCTGTCACGATATGTACCTGATTCATCTGTGCCAGAGTATTTTCCATCTCATTCATCTTCTTATGGTTCTGATAAGCGGTAAAACCAAGAGTCAGTACCACCACAGCCAATACGAGGGAGGAATATGCAGGGATCTTTGCCTCTTCCGTTTTTTCCGCTTCTTCCAGTTGTTTCCGATAACGCCCCCGTCTTTTTCGTTCCGGATGTGGCTGCAGTCCGGGCTCGTCCGGCTGCATACTCTCTTCCATATAGAGTTCTTCTTCCAGGATATCGATATCATTCGTATCTTCCTTTTCTTTTATGTCGTAAACAGGCTCGTCCGGCTGCATGAATGTAACCTCGTCTGTCTCCGGCAAATTTACTTCTTCTGTTTTTTCTTCCCTGTGTTCCATCTTTTTTAATTTTACCGCGGCGTGCCTGTCATAATATATGTAAAATCCTTCTCTCCGGTACAGATGTCCGTTCCGGATGCTGAAAAATGTTTCCTCCTTTTCCAGGGTATCCATTAAGAACAATGTCTGATGAACGCCGCCAAAATGCGTCTGATGAAACTGTTCGATCTGTTTTGTCATATTCGGCAGACATCCTCTGTGATCTAATGCCCATCCGACAATGACCATGCTGTCATACTCATCTTTTAACCGTTTATATATATACGCCCATTCATGGTCGCTCCATCTTGGAATCTCTGCATCAAATTCCAAATGTTCCAGCTGTATTGCTGCCTCCACAAATGTGCACTGTCTTCCACTGTAATTTTCGAATCTTCCAAGCAAAACATATACAAGTTTTTCACAGCTGCTCTCATATGGATGCAGATACCTGTATACTTCATCCTCTATGTATATTCTCTCCCCAACATCCGGTCTCCCAATCTGTCTGATATCTTTTGGCAGCTTTTTTTCTTTCGTATCATCCCAATTTTCTTCCCGGATAATCTCAATCATTCCAATCCTCCCTGTTTAAATTTAAAAAGCTTTTTTTATTGTGAAATGGTATCACAGCATGTCCGATTTTTTTGTGGTTTTATGGACAGTTTTTCAAAAACTTTTCGACAGAAAAAGACTGCTGCATACGTTTCCGTAATGACAGCAGTCTCTCTTTTGGATTTCTTTTATTATTTTACAAATGCTTTTACTTTTTTGTAGATGCCCTCTGCATCAAGCTCATATTTATGAAGCAGCTCTAATGCCGGACCTGACTCACCGAATACGTCGTTGACACCGATCTTTAAGACTTTCGTCGGAGCCTCTTCGCAGAGCACGTCACATACCGCACTTCCAAGTCCACCGATCACAGAGTGTTCCTCAACCGTAACGACTTTTCCGGTCTTTAACGCGGATTTTACAACCAGTTCACGGTCGATCGGTTTGATGGTGTGGATATTGATGATCTCTGCATCAATACCGTCTTTTGCAAGCATTTTTTCTGCCTCTACCGTCTCATTCACACAGAGTCCGGTTGCAAAAATTGTCACATCTTTTCCTTCTTTTAAGACAATTCCTTTGCCGATCTCAAATTTGTAGGTTGCCTCATCATTGAATACAGGAACCGGTAAACGGCCAAAACGAAGATATACAGGTCCTGCATGATCATATGCAGCGTGTACGGCAGCTCTTGCCTCTACATCATCCGCCGGGTTGATGACTACCATGCCAGGGATTGTGCGCATCAGGGCGATATCCTCTAAACACTGATGGGTTGCACCATCCTCACCAACGGAGATACCTGCGTGAGTTGCACCGATCTTGACATTCAGATGTGGATATCCAATCGAGTTGCGCACCTGCTCAAAGTTTCTTCCTGCCGCAAACATGGCAAAAGAGCTGATAAACGGCACTTTTCCACAGGTTGCAAGTCCTGCTGCGATGCCGGTCATATTTGCCTCTGCGATACCGACATCCCAGTGGCGCTCCGGGAACGCTTTTTTGAAAATTCCGGTCTTTGTTGCGCCTGCAAGATCCGCATCTAATACGATCAGGTCTTCATGCTCTTTTCCCACTTCTACCAGAGCATTTCCATAGCTTTCTCTTGTTGCAATTTTTTATTTCTGACATAATGCTTCCCACTTTCTCAAGGTCTTTCATTGCGATCTCATACTCTGCATCATTTGGAGCTTTTCCATGCCAGTCTACGGCATTTTCCATAAAGGAGACACCTTTTCCTTTTAAGGTCTTTGCAATGATCGCAGTCGGCATTCCCTTTGTCTCACGCGCCTCTTTGAATGCAACACGAATCTCATCAAAGTCATTTCCATTGATATTGATCGTATGGAAATTAAATGCCTCAAATTTTTGTCGATCGGGTAAGGAGAACATACTTCATCAACCGTTCCATCGATCTGAAGGTTATTATTGTCAACGATCACAACCAGATTGTCCAGTTTGCGGAATCCTGCCCACATGGCAGCTTCCCAGATCTGACCTTCCTGGATCTCACCGTCTCCGCAGAGTGCATAGACACGGTAATCTTTTTGTCAAACTTTCCGGCTGCTGCCATTTCCGGCTGCTGCGAGAGTCCCTGTCCCAAAGAACCGGATGACATATCAATCCCGGAATGTGTTTCATATCCGGATGTCCCTGCAGGTAAGAGCCTGTATGACGCAGTGTGACAAGATCCTCCTTCGGGAAAATCCACGTTCTGCCAGAACTGCATAAAGTCCCGCGCCGTGTGGCCTTTTGAAAGCACAAAACGGTCGCGGTCTGCCATCTTAGGATTCTTCGGATCAATGTTTAACTCCTCAAAATACAGATAAGTAAAGATATCTGCTGCGGAAGTGATCCGCCCGGATGTCCGGCTTTTGCGCTGTGTACTGCAGTTACAATACTTTTGCGGACTTCGTTCGCTGTTTTTCAAGTTCCAGATTTGTCATAGTCTAGTCATGTTCCTTTCTATTCCTTTTATTAAATCTCCGTTCTGCCTTCTAAGGCACGGAGCAGTGTTACCTCATCAATATACTCTAAATCTCCGCCGACCGGAACACCACTTGCGATCCTTGTCACTTTGATCCCGGTAGGTTTGATCAGTTTGCTGATATACATCGCCGTCGTTTCTCCCTCAAGGCTTGAGTTTGTCGCAATGATCACCTCGTCAACATCCTTTTGCAGGCGCTGCATCAGCTCTTTTAACTTGATATCTGCAGGTCCGATTCCAAGCATCGGAGAATTGCCCCATGCAGGACATGATAAACCCGTCGTATTTGCCGGTTTTCATATGCTGCAAGATCTCTGGTATCTTCCACAACCATAATCGTCTTGTGGTTACGTCCGGCATCCTTACAGATCGGACACAGTTCATCATCTGTCAGGGTAAAACATTCCTTACAGTAACGGACATTTTTCCTTGCATCCACGATCGCAGACGAAAGTTCTTCGACCTGTTCCACCGGCATATTCAAAATATGAAATGCCAGACGCTGTGCAGATTTTGCACCGATTCCCGGAAGAGACGATAATTCCTGTATTAATTTACTGATCTGACTGCTGTAATAATCCATGGTGTTTCCATTCTTTCATTTATAATGTTCCAATACGGCTATATGCCTTCTTTAATATTAAAGGATAACGGCGATTTTACAAGAAGTGTTTTTACGGCATATTTTTGAAATTTTTGTACATGATAAACAGGTAACCACACAAAACAATAGATTACACGTCCCGCAGGCAAATCTGCTGCCGGAAATAAAAGGAGGACCATATGGCATCTTATGTAGCACCTGGAATCAAAGACAAATTCGAGACACTTTCAACGGATCTGAAAAATCTGATCCTCGAGCGAAATGTAGAGCTTAATAACATGCAGGATCTGATCCGCGTGTTAGAGCAGATCGTAGAAGGGGAAGCCGAGTAACCACGGCCTCCCTTCTCTTTATGCTTATCTTTTGATCTGCAAAATACAATTTCTGTGCCCGTAACAATTCCTTACTGAATGTTAGTTACCTCATATCCTGCATCTACAACGGCTGCTTTTAATGCATCCGCACTGACTGATTTCTCTGCGGTAACAACTGCATTTTTGTCCTCTAAGCTCACCACTACCTCAGACACACCCGGTACTCCTTTTAAAGCCTTCTCAACGGTTGCCTGGCAGTGTCCGCACATCATTCCTTCAATACTTAATGTTGTTTTCATTGTTTGTTCCTCGCTTTCTGATACATCACTTTTTGTTTTATTTCAGAAGTGACCGCTCTGTTTTCACAGACCGCACTCTCCTGTTCCATGTTACCTGTCTCATTTCCGGATGAAGATTTTTCCAAGCTTTACCCATCTAAGGCGCAGTGCATTACTTACTACACAGACGCTGCTTAAGCTCATGGCAGCCGCACCAAACATCGGGTTTAATTTTAATCCCCAGATCGGATATAAAGTCCTGCCGCAAGCGGAATGCCGATGCTGTTATAGAAAATGCCCAGAACAGATTTTCCTTGATATTTCGGATAACCGCTTTGCTCAAACGGATCGCCCCGACCGCATCGATCAGGTCATTTTCATCAGGACGATGTCCGCGCTCTCAATGGCTACATCCGTACCTGCCCCGATCGCGATTCCCACGTCTGCGGAAGCAAGCGCCGGCGCATCGTTGATACCGTCTCCGATCATTGCAACTTTATGTCCGCTGTTCTTTAAGGCGGATATCTTTTCTTCCTTCTGTGTCGGAAGCACTCCGGCAATGACTTCATCAATTCCTACCTGATCTTTGATCGCCTGTGCCGTCACTTCATTGTCACCGGTTAACATGATGACATGGATTCCGTATTCTTTGAACTGTCTGACCGCTTCACGGCTGGTCGGTTTTACGACATCCGCAACGGCGATCACGCCTATGATCTGTGTTTCATCTGCAAACAGAAGCGGTGTTTTGCCCTGTTTTGCAAATTGTTCCATCTCTTTTTATCTCACCGGACAGGGCAACGTGTGCCTCTTCCATCAGCTTTTCATTTCCTGCATAGTAAAGTCTGCCGGAGGATAAACGTCCTTTAATTCCTTTTCCAAACAGCGCTTCAAAGTCATTTACTTTTCCGGAACGATGTTCTTTTCCCGCAATCGGAGACAATCGCTTCCGCTAACGGATGCTCACTTCCCTTCTCAAGACTGCCCGCAATCTTAAGCAGATCGTTCTCTGAAATTCCTGCATAGGTTCTGATATCCGTCACAACCGGTTTTCCATAAGTAATGGTTCCGGTCTTGTCCATTACAACGGTATCCACAATATGTGCTGTCTCTAATGCCTCTCCTGATTTGATCAGGATACCGTTTTCCGCACCCTTTCCGGTTCCAACCATGATTGCCACCGGTGTTGCAAGTCAAGTGCACACGGACAGGAGATCACAAGAACTGCAATTCCGCAGGACATTGCAAACTCAAAATCTGCCCCGCTTGCCAGCCATAAGATAAATGTTACGATCGCGATTCCAATAACTGTCGGGACAAAGATTCCCGCAATTTTATCGGCCAGACGTGCGATTGGAGCCTTACTCGAAGATGCTTCCTCCACAAGACTGATGATCTGTGCGATCGTCGTATCTTTGCCGACACGCGTTGCACGCGCACGGATCAGTCCGGCTTTATTGATGGATGCAGAGATTACTTTATCGCCTTCCTGTTTTAACACCGGGATGCTCTCTCCGGTGATTGCGGATTCATCAAAGAGGATTTCCCTTCTAAGATCACACCGTCCACCGCAACCGACTCTCCCGGCTTGATCACGAAAATATCCCCTGCACCACATCTGCCGCATCAATGACCTGTTCTTTGCCGTCGCGCACGACTGTCACTGTCTTTGGTGCTAAGTTCATCAGCTTTGTGATTGCCTCACTCGTCTTTCCTTTGACTTCGTCTCAAGATATTTTCCGACCGTGATCAGCGTAAGAATTGTTCCGGCGGATTCAAAATAAATATCATGGCTGTACTGATGTACCAATTCCATGTCTCCGATACGGAATCCCCAGCCGATCCGGTAAATCGCGAAGATACCGTATACCGTCGCCGCAGCTGCTCCCATTGCGATCAGACTGTCCATGTTTGGACTCCTGCGCGCTAATGTTGTAAAGCCGTTGCGGAAATATTTCTGATTAACAAACAGGATCGGAAGTAAAGCAGGAATTGCGTAAATGCGTAAATGACTGCATTTTCACTTCCATGGAAAAACTTCATGGTAAGCGGCGGCATCGGAACGCCAAGCGCGTTGTAGATCATATGTCCCATCGACACATACATGAGCGGTATCAGAAATATCACGGATATGATCAGTCTTGTCTTCATGTTTTGATATTCTTCTGCTGGATGGAAACGGCATCCTCCGTCTCCCCGCCTTTACTGCTGCTTTTCCGTCTTCTTTTACCGAGGCACCGTATCCGGCATGTTCCACCGCCTCAATAATCTTTCCGGTATCAAGCTTTGTCTCATCATACTCGACCTGCATGCTGTTTGTCAGCAGGTTGACACTGACTGTCTTTATGCCCTCCAGTTTGGAAACACTCTTTTCCACATGGGAGGAACATGCCGAACAGCTCATGCCTGTTACGTCAAACTTTTCCTTCATGTCAATCTCCATTTCTAAATACAAACCGTTATTTCATCAATTTTTTAACAGTTCACAGAGTTCGTCGACAGCCTGCTCATTGCCTTCTTTGATGTCTTCGGAAACGCAGGTTTTAATATGGCGTGCTAACAGCTCCTTGTTAAATCCGTTTAATGCAGCCTGGATCGCAGATACCTGTGTGACGATATCCACGCAATATCTGTCATCTTCCACCATGGCACGCACTCCCCGCACCTGTCCCTCTATCCGGGAAAGTCTCGTAAGCAGTGCCTTTTTCTGCACTCTCACGCTGTTTATGCTTCACATTATCTCCGTTTGCGCTGCATTTTCACATGCCATCTGTCTACCTCCGGTCTGTATAGTCTGTGCTGTCCCTGATTTTTATCACTGTTTTACCATTTTATTGTATACCATATACCCTATTGGGTATCTTGAATTTACACCACGATCTGCATTTTGTCAAGAGATTTTCTAAGTGTTAAGAATTTTTATCAACAAACTTTATTCTCCGCAATCCACACAGTGTGATCAGCATTGTCACAAATTCCGCCGCCGGGAAGGCCATCCATACCCGTTTAATCCAAATATTGCGGACAGTATAAATGCAAAGAAATGATCGCCACAAAACCTCGGAAATCGACGCTGCAAATGCATATTTTGTAGATTCGACAGCACTTAATATGGCAGTCCCTACGATATTGATCCCGGCAAATAAAATCCGATAAAATAGATCCGCAGTCCGGTTTCTGCGTAGTCAGCAAGCGTCCTGTTATGTTCGCCATTAAACACTGCAGTCACCACAGGTGCAAACAGGTAAATAAAATAACCAGAAGTACAGAGACGCCTACTGCAGTCGTAACCGCCATTTTAAATAAGTTTTCACATCTTTATGAATATCCCTGCCATATGCCTCGCTGACTAACGGCTGGGAGCCCTGTGCAATTCCGTTAAACAGGGCAACTGCAACAAGTGATGTGTTTGCAACCACGCCGTAAGCCGCCACTCCGGTATTTCCGGCAAGTCCAAGGATGATCATATTAAAGACGACCGTGATCACACCGGATGAAATCTCTCCCACAAAGAGGACACACCAAACTGACAGCAGAAAAGTATTTTTCGCAAAGATGGCAGCATCGGCTTAAATTTTACCGTACATTTTTCCGAGCGGAAATGGATACAGCAGATCAGGATGCCGACCAACGGGGAAAGCGCCGTTGCAAGTGCAGCCCTTCCATGGAAAGCCCCAGTGGAAACATCAGTACATAGTCAAATACAATATTGAACAGACTGCTGAATAATGTCGCAGCCATTGCGATCGATGGATTCCCATCGTTGCGCACAAAAGCATTGCAGATATAATTCCACATAAAAACGGCGCAAAACCCATAAAATACGCGTATAATTTTTCCCGACCGCAACGATCTCTGCATCCCCGCCAAGCAGGGCAATCAGTTTATCCGGGAAAATATTCCTACAAACATAAAAGCAGACCAACAATCAATGCCCATGACAGTGCATGGAAAAGTATCCGTCTGCATTCGGATGTTCCTGATTCCGCTCGATCACCAGACGGATCGCTGAACCGACACCCATCATTGCCCCGATGGCAAAGATCATGTTGTAGACCGGCAGTACCAGATTGAGTGCGGTGATACCATCCGTCCCCACCGCAACAGAAATAAAGTAGGTATCTGCCAGAATATAGACAGACATACCTACCATGCCAAGCATGTTCTGCGAGACATACTTTACAAATTTTTAACATCATAATCCCCATTTTATCAACTTCAATCATAGATTGTGCACTTCTTGGACAATGCTATTGTCATGAATAATAGACCGAACACAAAATTTCAATATTTTCTATATTCGGTCTTATACCCGTTTTACTATTTAATTTTGATGATTAAGAACCCATTGCAATAAACCATTATAATCTACGCTTCCCGATGCAACATTAAGAATTGTTTCATATAATTCTTTTGCGTATATTTAAGTTCTATCCCGTTCAACGCAAGAAATACAAGCATTGCATGTGTTCCAATTCTTTTATTACCATCTATCATACAATGATTCTTTATCAGTCCATATCCTAATCTTGCAGCTTTCGCCTGTATTGTCGGATATAATTCGTCCCCTCAAAGGATTGAAAGGCGTTTCCAAAGCCGAGTCCAATAAATTATAATCTCTGACTCCATCGCTTCCACCAGTCTGCTGAATTAATTGAGTATGAAGCATAAGGATCTGCTCTTTGCTCAATTTTTTCATTTAGCCAGCACCTCATATGCTTCCCTATTCTGTTCCATAAGCTGCTTGAAATACTCAATACATCATCATCGGATGCTATCATATCTTTATCCGCTTTACTAAAGTCTATAACAAGGTATCTTGGTACATTGTTTTCAAAATTACTGCTGAACCGCATTCATCTACCAGTCGTGCAACCTTAGAAAAATTCTGGTTTGCTTCGGAAATTGAAACCATTGTATTTGTATCTATAGTCATTTGAACACCTCCATAATCTTTTACAATAGTATACACATTTTTAGGATAAATTCAACCTAACACAAACAGGCAGGTCGTATCCGACCTGCCTGACTTATATTCTGATTTCTCTGAACCTTACTTTTTATGTTCTTTTATATAAGCGCTTTTCCAAGACTTCTGCACGCTTCTAATGCTTCAGCGTCCGGTGCTTCATGTGCGATCACACCTTCACCATTTACAACAGTTGCTCCTGCTGCATTCATGCGTTCTTCCCAGTCGCGCATCCACTGTCCGTCACCCCATCCGTAAGAACCGAATAAAGCGATCTTTTTGCCTGCTGCAAAGCCTTCTACCTCTTCTACGAAGGCTCCATCTCGCTCTCCTCTAATACTTCAGCTCCCATTGCCGGGCAGCCTAATGCAAATGAGGATGCAGCTTTTAACTCATCTACGGATACTGGATACCGGAACAACGTCTGCCTCTCCGCCTGCTGCCTTGATTCCCTCTCAACTGCATTTGCCATTGCTTCCGTATTTCCCGTCTGGGACCAGTATGCCACGATAATCTTGCTCATATTTCCTCCATTCCTGTGCTTATTTTTGCACATTCATTTTATACAAACGGATTCCTGGTCTCGCACGACGCCTTTGCCGCATCAAGCCGGGTGTTTTCCGTTTTATCTTATTTACTTTCATCTGAAAATCCAGTCATACATCAAATGATAGAATATGCTTTTGTAAACATTCTGTTATCATGAGTCCATCTAGGCAGACTCTAACATCTTGCCGTAAAGCAGAAGTTCATGGATTTCCATGCCGGACGATATCAGGCGGATCGCGTCTTCCTTTGCCTGATTGTAGCGGTCAAATGTTATTCTTGCCGCATCCACATCTCCATATACTTTCCAGTAACCGCAATATAGGTAATTGCGTCCCTCGTTTCGGATAAAACCTAACACATCTTCTACAGGATAACCCAAGAGCAGTCCAAGCTCATGTGGAAAAGACAGATGATCCTTCATATATTTTTGATAGCGGGCACACAGTTTTTAAAATGTCGATAAGGCGTAATGTCTGATACCCAAACAATCTCATCGTTTCCTTCACATCTTCTTCGTTCAGATAAGCGAGTAGTTGTTTTCACGAAAAGCAGGAATATTGTACGATGTTTTGTCTGGTAGAGTGTATGTACAGTAATTTCTGTATTACGGAACAAATCTTTCACATCTTCTTCGTTGCTCTTTGTCACCGTAAGAAGATTTGACAGTTGATTCCCGTAAGAAGCGGGGCACATTGCAGTGCCAGTTGAGTCTTTAATTCTTTTTATCCATCTTCTCCAGAATCTCTAACACTTCCCTGCTCATGGTCATCTCCCATAGAACAACAGATCTCTCGATCCATTGTTTTAACATATATAGTTAGTTTATCCTAACTCCTGTTTAAAAGAAAGAGTTGCTAGAACTCATTTCCTTTTCTGATAGTTAGATTACACTAACTTTGGTTATTTGTCAATAACTTTTTATTTTTCATTTTTTCAGGGGAAATCTGCAAAACCGCGAAAACACGCCTTTTTCATTCCTCCAGCGCCGCATTCATGATCTCCATCTTCTCCTCCGCCTCATAGATCAGGCGGCTGCATTCTTTAACTCATCCGAAAATCCATCGTGACGTCCTGGTAAAGTGACTTGTACTTGATGTCGTGCTCCAGGCTCGCCCAGAGATCCATCGCAAGGGTGCGGATCTGCAGCTCGACGGGTACCATCTGTTTTGTTCATAAAATAGACCGGCACACGGATAATGATGTGCAGGCTGCGGTAACCGTTGCCTTTCGGCTGCTCGATATAATCTTTGATCTCCATGATATGTATGTCATCCTGCGCCATCAGGCGGTCACGGATCAGATATACATCCTTGATATAGGAACAGACTACGCGCACTCCGGCGATATCGTAAATATTGTTGCACGCTGCGCTGAGTGTCAGATCAAGATTCTTTTCTGAAGCTTTCCCAGAATGCTTTTCGCCGATTTCAGCCGCGTGTCGATGTGATGGATCGGGCAGCGCAGTTTGCGGTATTTGAACTCGTCCTCTATGATCTCAAGCCGCGCGGTCGTCGCGCACATCGCCGCATTGTACATGCGCAGGATCGGATCAATCGTCTGGGAAAACTGCTCCTTCATATCCGCGATATGCTCCATGTCATCATCGACCATGCCGCGCACCAACATCAGACTGTTTTCCTGCGCTGCATCCGCTGTTTCTTCTGCATCTTCCACCTCCACAGAAGCCTCATACTGCTCCTGCTGTTTCTCATCCTGTACAAGTGTCTGTCTCTGTATCATAACAAAACCCCGTTTCTAAATTGTTTTCTTCTTCATTGTCACGCCGTCTTTTCGCATAGCATCTGTTGAGCGTAACTGTCTCTCACTATAAATATTAGTATAACAGATACCGCCAGAAACGGCATAAAGTCTGTATGAAATATTTATAAACAATTTAAAACAGGGTTCTATTTTCTATAATTCGATGCCGCAGCCTTTCATCAGCTCTCTTGCAGAATCTAAGGAATCTACGCCGTGAAGGTTTTGATCGGCGCAAATTTCTCACGCACTACCTCATATGGGATACAGTCATCCATCATGTGCACCATATCAAGCACCAGTGTCTCGAATTTGTATCCATTTGGCTGCTCCGGTTTCACAAATGTGCCGTCCACATCCATGTATGGGATCTTTTTCTACCACATGGATCGGCATTCTTGCGTCTGCGATCTGCTCTAATTTCTTTTCTGAGAACAGATAGTTTAAGATTACGCCAAAACCGTATTTTAAATCACCGTTTTCTTTGCGCGCCGTTGCCATCTCCTCTGTCATCTCGTAGTATTCTGCGATCGAAGGTTTGCCATCTTCCGTACAGAGTACACCGACACGTTCGTCCGGTGCAGCTTTTCGTACTACTTTTGCACCACTCTCGCATCCGTAAGCGATGGTTGCGCCGACAAACATCGGGTCTGCGATGCGCTGTAAGCAGTTATCTACGGCAAATACGTTGATCCATTCAATACCTCTTTCTTTGATATCAGAAAGAAGTCCTGCATTTACCATAGATGAAAACCAGCCGCCGTTGCCGTTTGGAGACATTGCCACCTCAGTCTGGGATTCCATATAGATCCGTCCCTCATAATCGCATGCCGGCACCATTTCCTGTACGAAAATTTCACATAATCTTTCGGATAACCAAAGTAATCATGTTCCTCAAAAAGCTGTCGTATCTGCGTTGTTGATATTGCTTGTCATAATATAAAGCGGTACATATACTCCTGCCTCATCTGTCACGTCCATCAGATTGCGAAGCAGCTGCTCAAATAAATATAACTCTTTGGCCACCCGATATTTAATGTTCCCTTTGGCCGGTCAAGTCCAAGGCGGGTTCCCTGTCCGCCCGCTAAAAGCACCGCACCGACTTTTCCCTCACGGATCGCCTTTAAACCGAGTTCTTTGAATTCAGCCCCTCTTGCCTCGATTTCGCTAACTTCCACTGCATCTAACGGAGCAAATACACCGCGCTCATTGACAGTTTCTTTTCTTTCAATGTGTTCTAACACTGAAAAATCAATCTCCTCTAATCGCTTTGTCAGTTTCTCATTCTGCTCTGTGGTATTTTTCTCCATCATCGCCTTGATGTATTTCTGATTATCATCTTCCCAAATTTTCATTCGCTTCTCCATTTCTTATCTTATAAAATAGCTGCATCACGGTTTTGTACTCATACCATCTTCAGATATGCATAACTTTTCACATACGCAACCCACTCTCTATATTATATAATAGACTTCTCATTCCCGCAACCAAACCTTAGTTGAAACCACGGAAACCCTTTCCGATAATCTCACTGCTGTTTGTGATTGCAATAAACGCAGATGGCTGGTTCATACGGATATAATTACGAAGTTCTACCGCCTGACTCCGCTTCATGACCGTTAAGATCACCGTCTTCTGATTGTGCTGGTAAGCACCTTCTGCCTGATAAACCGTAGCACTGCGGTTTAATTCTTTGTGATAAATTCACAGATTGGCTCCGGATCGTTGCATATAATCGTAAAATACTTGCACAGGTTGATACTCTCGATCACATTATCGACTACCAGAGATTTTGCCAGAAGACCGCACATGGAACAAAGACCTGTCTGCGCATCAAATACAAGACAGGATGCAACGACGATTCCAAGATCCACTAAAAATAATGCTGCTCCAATGTTCAGCTTCGTATATTTCTTTAAGATCATTGCCACGATATCCGTTCCGCCGCCGGACGCTCCGATATTAAACAGAATTGCCGCGGAAAATGCCGGCAGTACGATCGCATAGATAAGCTCTAATACCGGCTGTCCGGTCAGAGGCGCATCCATCGGAAACACCCGCTCCGCAAAGCTTAACCCAACCGATGTCAGTACACTGACGTAAACAGTTTTGACTCCAAATCCTCTTCCAAGGAATATAAATCCAAGTACCAGCAACAGCATATTGATGATAAAGGTAAGATTTCCGGAGATGTCGGAAGTACGGCACCCAGCACGACTGCCAGACCGGTTACTCCGCCAAACGAAAATTATTTGGAAATTTAAATACATACACTCCCACAACAAGAATCAGTGTTGCAACAGTCAGCACCACATACTCTTCCACGGTACGTTTGATCTTTCCAAGATTCTTCTGCATTTCTTTTGTCCTCACTCTTTGTATATTTCGCAGAAGAAGTATACTACATCTCTTACTGATAATAAAGTACCTTTGTGCAAATCGGAACTGCATTTTTCGGACATCAGAGATCAGATATCTGCATCTCCTTTGCATGCTCTTTCCGCTTTTGCATATATCGGAAATTACCTGAATGAGTTTTCTGCATCCAATGGTTTGAAATGTGCGCATCCATGCCGGCTGCCAGACTCCGCTCCTCATCATCTGCAAATGCATTTGCTGTCATCGCGATGATCGGAACGGTTTTGCATCTTCTCTCCAGTTTCCGGATGCACTGCGCTGCCTCCAGACCGCCCATAACAGGCATCATCAGATCCATCAGAATCACATCATATCCACCCGGTTCTGATGCTGCAAACAGATCAACAGCTTCTTTGCCATTCCATGCCTCCTGTACCTGTGCCCCCTCATTTTCCAGCACAAACCGGGGATTTCCATATTTATCTCATAATCTTCCACCAACAGTATTTTATCATTTTCAATTCCCTGTACTGCACCGGCACTTTGTGTCTGTTCCGTCTGCATTTCGATGCTGTCATCCGGCAGAAACGGGATCACAAGTGTAAACCGGGTGCCTTTTCCAGGCTCACTCACGAAGTGGATCGTTCCTTCCATCTGTTCTACCAGTTTCTTTACGATTGCAAGTCCAAGTCCGGTTCCGGTATAGGAAGTGCGTGCTGAACTGTTTTCCTGCACAAACGGTTCAAATGCATGTTCCTGAAATTCCGGGCTCATCCCGATCCCATTATCGGTACACACAAACTCAAACACGGCTTTTCATTTTTCGGCGGCAGCTCCCGGCACTCCAAAATCACTTTTCCATTTGGTTTATTGTATTTTACCGCATTTGAAGTAATATTTTGTAAGATCTGCCGGACATGAAGAGAGCTTCCAAGCAAATTTTCATGGTTGATCTCTCCTTTTTACCGTCAGTGTGATTCCCTGTTCAGTTGCCGCCATCCCGACTACTGTCTCCACTTCTTTTAATATTTCAGAAATGGAAAATGGCTTTTCCTCCAGCTTAATCTGCCCGGATTCCAGTTTATTCATATCCAGAACATCATTGACCAGCTCCATCAGAAAGGTGGATGAAAGCAGAATCTTATCCAGGCACTCCTCCTGTTTTTCGGATTTCCGATATAATAACGGCATATATCCACCATACCACGGATTCCATTGATCGGTGTGCGGATATCGTGGCTCATCCGCCGTAAGAAATCCGTTTTCGCAATGTTTGCCTGCTCTGCCTGTTCCACCGATTTTTCCAGTTTTTCTGATAGTCCATCTCACGCATTTTTCGTCGGTAATATTTCTGCTCAGAAAAGCGCCGCCTCAACATTGCCATGTGCGTCATGATGCTGCGGCACCAGCATGATGCTGAACCATTCTCCCTTTCCGATTTCGGTCTGGCAATTGATATAATCTTTTCCTGCAGCCGCTCTGCAAGTGTATCAGGGTTTACAAAGTCCCAAAATTTCTGCCGTTCTGACTGCGCAACTGTATTTTACAGAAAAATTTCATCATGTTAGCAGTGTTTGTCTCATTGCCGGTCATTTTTCGAATCTGGTCAGATGCTTTGATCATTTCCCATGTATTCTTTTTGAGATCTAACAGCATACAGATAGAAAATACACTGCTGACAGATTGGATGATATGATACTGTTTTTCCATCTGGCGCATATTCGATTCCGCCACATACCCCGTACCAGCATAAATGTCATCCAGCACAATATGTATACACCCATGGTACCGATCACAACCTTTGTACGCAGTGCATATATCGCAGTTTTGGGGAAAATGCATAAAGTGTATAATCTTTCATCTGCTTGATCTCCCCATACCAGCTTCCTCCCGTACTTTCCAGATGGATCATCCTGTGCTCATCCCCTGTATATATGTCCGGTGTAAAAATATCATGATACTCCCCGGCTTCACAGAAAGCAGTTTCTCCGAATTGGAACTAAGCACTTGTTTGTCGTCTGTCACCGCAACGATACCATTCTATATCAAATGTAAACCGGTAAACAGCGAGTGGATGGAAATATCACCGTTGTCTTCCATGCTTTTTTTTTTCAATATAAGCGGCGATGAGCCCTTTCCGTCTGTCCTGATACCACCGCAAAATCATAGTTTTCCCTTTATCAAGCCGTGTGATATATGTTTCCGCGGCTGCTCCAACATATTTTTACTGCCGGTTCACTCATCTGTTCCTGCCAGAATGTATCCATCTTTCCAACATCTTCTGCCTGATACACACAATTCAGATTTTCGTCTATAAGCAGAACACCATCTAATCTCTGATCTTTCATATAGCGTTCGACCAGCTCTTCCTGATCTGCATCTTTCTCTTCCAACCGCTGATCCAGCTCCAATGTCTTATCTGCCAGACGATAAAGACTCTTTACTTTATCATTATTTTTGTAGTCATCATATTTTTTGACACGGTCCTGCATAAAATCGAGTGTTTCATCTGCAATTTCTCAATTTTCATCCGGTCATACCCGGTAAATACCACAAAACATACTATCCCTAAAAGCACTCCCATCAAAATGGCAGCCATATATATCTGCGGGCGATGATCTTTGTTATCTTTTCATTATTCAGCATTTGTGACCCCAGTGCTTTTTCGGCATCCAATCCGTATTTTTCTACCATGTCCCGGAGTGTTCCATCATCCTGCATCTCTTTTAAAATCTGTGTCATTTTTTGCCAGATCCTGATGAGTGTCATTTTTGAAAGCAACCCCAGTTCTGAAATATACAGACTTTCATCCAGTATGGCATACATATCCGGTGCATTCCCAACAAATCTCTCAAGCGCACTTTCATGTCCTGTGATCGCATCCACATACCCTTTCCTAAGGCTTGCATAGATCTCGTCCATGCCGGACAGACTATACACCATATCCACCTCCGGGACTCTCGGATCACTTCTCTCTAACAGAACCTCCTCCGGTTTTGTTGTCGCCTGTACTGCAACCCTTTTCCCTGCAAGATCGGATATGTTTCTGATTTTGCTGTCCGTCCGCACTGCAATCACCTGTCTGCTGTAGGTATGGGCCAGCCCACTGATACTCATCCTCCCTGCCATTCATGGTAAAGCTTCCCACAGACAGTCCACCTTCCCATTGTCCAGATATTCATCCTTTTATCCCATACGATATATTGAAATACCGGTGTGTATCCTAACTGTTCACACACCGCCTCCGCCAGTTCCACATCAATACCTACCGGCTTTCCATCGTCATCCAGATAATTATATGGTCTCTAATTATCACTTCCGATGATAAGTTCTGGCAGCTCTTCTCCCACCTCCTCAGGATCCGTTTTCATAATGCATGCTGCCCCCAGTGCCATAAAACATATCCCTATTGCCGCAATGTACTTTTTCAAATTAATCTCCATTCTTGCGCTGTCTTTTGCGCATCTCAAGTTTGTGCGTAAGCACAAATCTTGCGTGAAAATCTTATTTTCACACTATCATTCCTTTTCGTTTATATTTGCGTGATTCACCATTTTTATTTTAATGTTTTGTAAAATACACGTCAATTACAAATGTATATTTTAGTGTTTTAACGACGCTCTTCAACTTTTGACAAAAACGGATAATGCATTTTGCACTATCCGTTTTTACAGTTATTGTTTCCATCCAGGCTGGTCTGCTCAGTTACAGCGGTGACTATCTGAACCGGATTACTAAAAATACACCGGCATGACCTTATTCGAATATAGAACCACTTTCTCAATTAGAAGGCAGAGTTTATCTTATGTAGAATCCATACTCTCTCTTCGATCGGTATCTGATTTGCCGTGATACGGTCAATATTTACATAGGTGCCCTGGTTTACCATCGCAAGCACTTTGTCGATCTGCCCGTCCGTCCCCTGCATCTCCAACAATACGGATCCGTCCGGCTCATTTCTACCCAGCCAGTCACACCCAGCATGTTTGCGGCGTGTTCCGCCCGGTAACGGAAACCGACGCCCTGAACTGCACCATAGACAAATACCTTTTTTCTGATTATTTTTCGTTGTCCATCATGTTGACATCCTTTTTAACCGATCAGTTCATACTGCATCAATTCATATTTTAACTTGCTGCCCTCCAGGATCTCCGCCGGAAGCAGAGCGCGTGCCACAAGTTTCAGATCATCCGACTCGATGTCGGTTCTGCGCAGGTTCGCATAATCCCCGTCGATCGAAACCACTTCATAAAAACCATGTCTCCATTACTTTAAGTCCTCCTCTGTATAATAAGTGCCTGACATCTCTGCATTGATCTCAGCAATTTCTCTTTTCCGTTGATATAATCTGCGTAGATATCCCACAGATCCATATCACCACTGTCACCAAGCCCGTCCTCATCCGGGATCCACTGCCTGATCAGCGCAATGCGCTGTTCTTTGGTCATATTTGCAATGCTGTAATCTTCCATTTCATCTCCATTTCTGCGTGTAATAATTTTATTTTTCACACTGCACAATTTTTTTTTTATACATTTTCCGTATATCTGCAATCTGGGAAACCGGTGCATCCCCAGAACCCGCCAAATCTTCCGTTTCTCTTTTTAAGGCAAGTCCGCATCGCGGACAGATTCTCCTCTGTCTGTTTTGCAGATGTTCCGCCTGATTCTTTCGCCATCAACTCAAACACCTGCTGGTTCATACGGCAGTCCGCCAGTGCGCGGTGCGCCCTTTGGTAGAGATACCATAGTGTTCCGCCAGATCAGAGAGTCGTCTGTGTTTCCATTCGGGAAAACACAGTTTTGCGATCGCGTGTATCTATATAGTCGTTTGTCAGTGTCTGCCCAAAATATTTTTCGCAGTCCCTGTACAAAACTTCATATCAAAACCTGCGATATTATGCCCTGCCAACACATCATCCCCGGCAAATGCAAGAAATTCCGGTAAGACTTTTCAAAGGAGCGTGCATTTTCCACCATTTTATCTGATATATTATTCACGCTGCTTGCCGCATAAGGAATTGGTCTGCCCGGATTTACAAGCTCACTGAACTCGTCCACGATCTTTCCGTTTCTTACTTTTACCGCTGAGATTTCTATCACTTCATCATACAGACTTGATATCCCCGTGGTTTCAAGATCATAAAGCACATAATCCGGTACGTACTCTCCGCTGTTTTCCTTTTCTCTTTCCTAACATGAAAGTCCTCCATTCCGGTGACACGCTTTACGGCTGTCCCATCTTTTAAAATTCATATCTGACCACTGCGCAATTTGCCACCCAAATGCGGCGTATTCCTCGTTGGTCATCTCATAAAATAGGACTGCACCACACGCGCGATTCCATTGTGCGCCACGAGAATATAAGTTTTATCCGAAGCTGCCACCTCATCTAACAGGTTATAAATGCGCTGTGCCAGATGAAGCATCGACTCCCCGCCTTCATAACAATTTACAAACTGTTTTTGCTTCCCTGAACTCTGCTCCGTCTCTCGGTGTAGACTCATATTTTCCAAAGTTCTGTTCTTTTAAACGTGCTTCCTCCCTTGCCGGAATCCGGTAATCTCTGCGATATGGAGTGCCGTGTCCTTTGCGGATCAATGGGGAATAAAGAATCTCATCGGCTTTAATTCCTGTTCTAAGATCTTTTCCCTGTCTCAACCGCCTGTTTATGTCCAAGTTCCGTGAGTGCAATATCCGTTGCACCGCAGATCTTATTTTCCACATTCCAAATTGTCTGTCCATGGCGGACAAAATAAACCTGTCCCATTTTATTCTCCATTCTGCGTGTGAAAAATCTTATTTTTCACACTGACTCTTTTTCTATATCCACGCATAATCACCACCGGTCACTGCAAGTGAAAGCAGCGTATCCATCCGCTCAACCTCTTCTGCTCCTTTTACCACCTGAATCAGCTTCGCACTTTCTGCTGCCACCGGCATCTCCTCGTCCGGTCCGACTTCCATATCCGGCTCTTCCCCACAATACGGACATACTAGCTGCGGTCCTGTCTGTAACGCCAAAACCGGTTTCCACATTCTTTACATTCATAATATCCACACATCTCTGTGCCATCCGGTACATAATACATTGTCTGATCCTCCCTGTCTGCATGTCACTGTTCACTCCCTGTCAGTTAGTCCAGCAACGATCTTATGGCATCAATTTTACCACAAAGCGGTTCCATGTTCCATCCTAATAAAACCGGGCAAGACACACCTTTCTTTGTGCATCTCGCCCGCTATCATTTTCCCTTATTTTGCCACTTATGCAGATTGTCAGATTACATCTCCTTTGTGACTTTTGTATTTCTTCCTCTGTAGCTTTCAAAAGTTCTCTCGCCTGTTCAACGGTTCCACCGTTTTCAAGATAATTTTAATAATTCCAAGACGACCTTCCGATTGTCCTTCTAGTCTACCTTCTCTTATGCCTTGTTTACGTCCTTCTTCACGTCCTTCTTCTAACCCTTCTTCTCTCGCCTCTTCCTTCCAGACCTTTACAGCTTCATCCATATCAAATTCTGTTGCAAACATACCCATTACCTCCGATCCTAAATAAGTTAACTGATCTGTAAGAACTCCTTCCTTGATACATTCACGCACCGCGGTGTCTATCGCTTCTTTTAATTCACTTCCATTTTACATAAGTGTTTGATTTTATCAACAAAATAACTGTAACCACTTAGTAATTTTGTCTGCTGCAATAATTTAGAGTTCTTTCCGTAGTTAATGTTATATACTCTTACCCTCAGATCAATATTAACTTTCACTCCTCCGGGAACGCATCCGACAAGTGCATTTCCCAATATTCTTTTTGATTGCGGTCTCCATTGTAAAATACCACAAACTCCGGTGCATCCAGTTCTATCCGGCGTTCCTTGTATACGGCATTTGTTGTCATCATCTGATTGTATGTCCTTCCCAAATACATCAGAAAACGCAGCGGCATATTCTCATTCAGTGTCGACTGATGTTCCGTCAAAACAATTACACGCTTTTTCTGACACGAAATGCCAGATCGTTTTCATCTGCCTTGTAAATACATCTTCAATGGTACAGTCTTCTATCTCGCTTTCATCTGTCAGACAATCATCAAATAACGCATTGTACAACTCCAGCATACCCGATTTTTCTTTAAACAGATACCGGAAAAGTATCTTTGTACTTCGTATTGGCATACGTTTTGTCAGTGTTATCTGCAGACATCCCATTCATATTTTCACTCATATGTTCTTCTCCTGATTGTACGCTAAAATAACCCCATTTACAAATTTAAAATCATGATAATAAATGCCCCAACATACATCTTCCGAAAATGTAAGTGCAGTTTAACATCATATTTTACACTTGGCAAACAAAACGTTATTTTGTACAAAAATTTTGAGGTCAAAATATACAGTGTGCACAAAATGTGTCATTCAAACTATACAGTATACAAAATGGGCGATAGCACACACCGTTCTGTGTATTTCGCCCGTTACACTCCTTCTTCTGTTTATCCCCATAAATTACACAGGTAAATCAGAAATGTCGGAGACAAACCCCTCGTCCATTCCAAGCTGCATAATCTTCATAATTTCCTCATTTCCATGTAAAAATCTGCGGACAACAAATGCAACGATCACATTTCTTATTTCCGCATCCGCTTCGTGTTTCATGGAATATAAAATCAACAGGTGCGCCGCAACTAAATTACATAATACACATGCAAGATAATTTTTAATAATTTACGGTTCTTCTGGGGCGTAAAAGCAGAACGCATCCAGTTATACACAAGCATGTTTTCCCACTGCTGTTCATTTTCCTGTGCTGTCCACTCTTCTCTGGCATGATTCCATTCATCAAATGTACATGTCCGGTTTAAATGAAGTAATTGCAATATTTTATCACTGGTACCGGATTTATCGGAGAACATTGATCCGAGAATAAATTTTTCATAGGCATTTACCGTTCCACACAGAGACTGGAACTGCTGTTCTCTGTTAACTTTGTATTCTTTATCCCCTAATACATTGCCTGGTAAAACGATGGTTTAAAAATGTTCCAGCTTTTCCTCTACTGCTTCAAAATCCTGTTCAGCTATCTGTGAACTCATTTTTTCTATCGTATAAGCCCCATAAAATTCCCGGAACCACAATGGAAGTTCTGACTTCTGAATAAAATCTGTGATTTCACTGTAAGATTGATCTTCATCACATGATTGTATATAGGAATGTCTTCCATATCTAAATCCGGATCGCGCTCAAACATAAAAGTTATTTTCCCGGATACCTCAAATAACAGGTGTGCTGCTTTCGGACAACCCAGAAAGATATATTTCTCATCTGTATCATACGACCTTACTGTTTCCCGTGGAAATGTTGCACAGGTACGGCATAGTTTCTTATTTCCTTTATTTAGTACAATTTCGCACAACTGGTCTTCATTCAGCATCGGGCACATTCCATCCGTATCCCGCAGCCGCACTATATAACTCTGTAAATCAGAGTTATATGTTACACCTTTCTGGCAAATCTTCCAATCTCTCCCCATCATCCTGTAATCTTTTAATGTTTTCTCTTCCATTGCTATCATCCATCCCCGCAGCAGGTTAATGGGCACTCCGCTCCAATACATGCAAATTCATCGTAAAACGTTGTTTTTAACAGATTCATTTTTCCTCTTTCTATGAAAATGTCCTGGAGCGTAACGCCCAGGACATCTTTACATTGCATATAATAATTACCGTTTTCCAGAGATTACTGTAATAAGGAGAGTACACCCTGTGTAGACTGGTTCGCCTGTGCAAGCATAGACTGACCTGCCTGTGCAAGAATGTTGTTCTTGGAGTACTCAACCATCTCTTCTGCCATATCTGTATCACGGATACGGGACTCTGCAGTCTGGGTATTCTCTGCTGCTGTATCAAGGTTGCTGATGGTGTGCTCCAGACGGTTCTGGATCGCACCCATTCTACCACGCTGTGCAGATACTTTCTTGATTGCTGCATCAATGGTATCAGTTGCTTTCTGTGCGCCAGCCTGTGTGCTTAAATCAACTTTGTTGCCATCTACGCCAAGTGCTCTTGCACTCATGTCATCGATAGAGAAACTCATGGTCTGACCTTCATTTGCACCAATCTGCAAGGTAATGCCAGCACCAGAAGATACACTGTCATAACCAGCTTGCCCCCACATAGCATCTGTACTTCCAAGACCAGCTCCGGCGGTGCCAGCACCCATTGTAATATCAGTCACAGTTGATGCGCCACTGGTTGCAAATAAAGTATTTGGCTCATCTGGTGTATTTCCACTTAATTTAACATCAAAGTCGAATCCTGCCGTTTTAAGAACATCTTCTAAATCTTCTGCCGTATATTCTTTGCCTGCTGCAAGATGAATTGTATATTCACCTGCTGTTACCGCATTTGCTCCATCAATTTCAATTGCTGTATTTGTCTCTACTTCTTCTTTGCCTGCTGCCTTATCAAATTTGAATTTAAATACAGTATCATTGAACTCTGCTCCATACTTATTTGCCGTAAATGAAATTGTATCTGCACCAACAAATCCAGTTACTGTTCCTTCATCAGATACTGCCTTCACACCACCGGCTGTTACAGTTCCGGCAGTTGTGTCTGCATCTGCATTAAAAATACCATTCTTTAAAGATACTTTCACTTCAGCCGGTGCACCCGTTGCAGAACTGTCTTCCTGTTTTGCATTTGCGATCAAGTCATCAATTTCGTCCTGTGTATATACCTTATTTTCGAAAGATTTAAAGTTAATGTCTTTCCATCAGCAGCCCAGATAGCAGTCTCCTGACCTGCCTTTGTTGTTGTGGCAGCTGCTGTTGCTACTTTAATACCTTTCACGTTAGATGTTACAAGTGCACCGTCTAATGTTGCATCTACAACACAAACTTCGGACCTGACCCGGTTGAAGATGTACTTCCACTCTGAGAACCATCCAGCAGCTTCATCGTGTTGAACTCTGTTGTCTCAGAAATTCTTGTCAGCTCTTCCTGTAACTGGGAAACCTCGTTCTGTACTGCCTCGCGGTCGTCATCTGTCTCTGTACCGTTGGCTGCCTGTACGGATAACTCTCTCATTCTCTGTAAGATAGAGTGGGATTCATTTAATGCGCCCTCAGCGGTCTGGATTAAAGAGATACCATCCTGTGCATTGTCAGATGCTTTATTTAAACCGCGGATCTGGCTTCTCATCTTCTCAGAAATAGAAAGTCCTGCTGCATCATCTGCTGCACGGTTGATCTTGTAACCGGAAGATAACTTCTCTGATGATTTTGCCTGCATTCCTGTTGTAACGCCTAAATTTCTGTTCGCATTCATTGCGGACATGTTGTGCTGTACTACCATTGCCATAATATTTACCTCCGTGTGATTAAAATGTGTTCTGCCGTTGCCCGGCATCCGGGAATCCTTTCCCTTTTTCCGTGATATGCGGAAATTTTTCTTAATTTTAAGATATACGTCTTAAAAGATTTATAATAAGCCCGACCCCTAGGTTAGCCTGACCTTATTACCTTGCTTCTTCTGATCTGCTGCGGCGCTCCCTCATCAGAATTGCAGCGATCTCTTTCTGTGCCTGTTCCGAAATGCCCTGTTCCTTATAGTAGTGAGTACGGTTGCTTTTTCTTTCTGCAGAACTGCGCGCAATGTTCATCTCTCTCGGTGCATCCACCAGAAGATGAATGTTATTTGCAGAACCGCCGGAAAAACGACCCTGATGTTTTCACCGATGTCAATATAGTCACAGGCTTTAACGTTAACTTGAGCATATAATCTGTTTTCCTCCCTGATTATCTGTTTCTCCCTGAATGCAACATTCCATATAAAATGTTGCGTTTACAGGCTTGCGGTATTTTCCGCAGAAAGAGTCATTATGGGTACAACACAGCCGATCCGTGACAAGGACGAACTAAAAATTTCATTGCATATTACGAGGTTGCACATCCGAATATCCGCAACTATACGATGATCATTCTTGGGCTCTACACCGCATTGCGCATCAGTGATGTATTGAATTTAAAATGGAAAGATGTGTATTATTTTGAGAAAGACTGTTTCTTAGATCATCTTCTGATCCATGAACAGAAAACAGGAAAGGTCAATGAGATTGCCTTAAATTCACACGTTATCAAAGCACTGGACTGTTACCGGAAAACAAGAAAACCTGACGCGGAGGATTATATTTTTCAAAACTCACCACACCTGCGCATCCGCTCTGCCGCTCCCAGGCATATCGTATTGTACGCAGAGCAGCGGACGAAACCTTATGCGAAACGCATGTCAGCTGTCATTCGCTCCGCAAGACGTTTGGCTATCATGCATGGAAACAGGGAATTTCGCCGGTTCTTCTGATGGATCTGTATAATCATTCCTCGTTTTATATCACAAAGCGTTATCTGGGAATTTCTCAGGACGAGCGGGACAGTATTTTCATACCATTAATTTCTGAACGGATTTAAAAATTTAGATTTTGGGGTTAAGTTTCTTTTGTTCTGCCGAAATAATAATTGCAAATAAAACGCAACATTTTATATGAAATGTTGCGTTTTTTATTTATTATGGCATAACTTTAAATTTATTATGTGTTATTGTTTGAATTATCAGACTTTGTTATAATTCTTATAAATAAAGAAGTGGATCAACCAGTCAAAGGAGTCATAGATCATATGAAAGAAAATATTGCAACCATCCCTTTAATCAAAGCATTCAACGCCAAAGACGAATGCCCTTTCTGCAATTTAGAGCGCGAAGCCGAGCAGCATGCGGTCTCATTTATTTTAGGTTCCGCCTATATGGAGGATGATATCCGTGAAAAGACAGATGCAACCGGATTCTGCCGCCATCACTTTAAAATGATGTACGATTACGGCAACCGACTTGGAAATGCATTGATCTTAAGCACGCATTTGAAGAAACTGAATCAGGAACTCGCAAAGAAATGTCCGATTTTGCCCCAGGCAAATCAAGTCTGTTAAAGCGCATGAAGCGCACCGATGCAACCTCCGAACATGAACCGCAGACTGCGCTTGGTGCATGGATCTCCAAAAGACGACAGACTGCTATGTCTGCGATCATTTCCGTAAAATCTACGGCAGATATCTGGATACCTTTTTCGACCTGTATCTGAAAATGAAGAATTCCGCCAGCTTTTGAAGAGAGCAAAGGCTTTTGCCTGCCTCATTTCGGAGATCTGATTGAGACTGCGGAAAACAAATTAAACGATACGCAGAAAAGGAGTTTTACCCGAAGGCATTTGCACTGATGCAGGAAAATATGGAACGTCTGCAAAAGAAGTCGCATGGTTTGTAGAAAAATGACTACCGGAACAAAGATAAAGACTGGGAAATTCCGCAGACAGTATTCAGCGCGGCATGCAGAAATGTGCCGGCGGCTATCCGGCAGATGAAGTGTTCCGGGCAAAGTTGTAAACTGAGGTCTTTTGGGTTCATGGAACGTAATTTCCAATGAATCAAAAGGCATAATGATTCAGGCGAAAACATTCCTTGTCTTCCTAAATCATTATGCCTTTTTTCCGGAAATCGGGTATCAAAAGTGGCTGACACCCGGGTTTTATAAATAAATTCGCCCATAAAACATATGGCGTGCTCTTTCCCCTTAGAATGGAAGTCCGCCAAGACCACCCATGCCGCCGGTAATTTTGACATGGAATCCGAAGAGAATTCTTCTAACTGACGAAGTGCCTCATTGGTTGCTGCCATGATCAGATCCTCTAACATCTCGATGTCATCCGGGTCAACTACTTCCTCGGATAATTTTACTTTTGTAATCTCTTACCGGAAACAGTAACTTCAACAGCTCCACCACCTGCTGCTGCAGTAATCTCTTTTCTTCTAATTCTTTCTGTGCCTCTTCCATCTGACGCTGCATTTTCTGCGCCTGTTTCATAAGGTTGTTCATGTTGCCCGGCATACCGCCCGGGAAACCGCCTCTTTGCCATGTGAATCCTCCTTGTTTTGCGGAGCAAAATGTCTGCTATGCATGCTATGCCTAATAGCTTGCATAGCATGTGCCTCTGCAGGAGCAATGCCCAGCACACTGGGCACGATTTTACTCCTAAAAATCGTCTTCTTCTATTTCAAAATTAATCAACTGGCGTAAATCGGGATAGATCTCCCGCTTGGCGTGCCAGTGTCATTTAATTTTACCAGAATCTCTACCTCTTTGCCAAGTCTTTCTGCAACTGCTGCCCGTAATTCATCCTGGCAGTTGGAACGGTTCTCTTCTATATAAGTGTACGCATTGGCATCCTCAAATGCCAGGATCAGCGTACCGCCCTCTCTAATGTCGGAACTGCTTTTTGAGATAGGTTCTTGTGATCCCTGTCAGCTGTGATAAAATGCCGCTCCAGCTGCTCATGATCTGTTTGATATCTTCAGGGATTGCCTTGGGAAGTTCCTTTTTTAACACCGCCGATGCGGCAGAAGAACCTGTTGTCCCCGCAGCCATGTCACCGGATGCCTGCGTTACCACAATACCCTTCTCCAGCTTTTTCGAGACTGTCCACGCGGTCGATCAGCGAACCATAATCTTTTCCATCTCCGGTTTACATAATTTGATCACCGCAATCTCGATCAGTATACGCTTCTGTACGGCATAACGGATCTGATTACTCAGTTCTGAAAAATACGGATATAGCGCATAAGAATGTCTGTATCTACCATCTGCGCCTCTTCTTTTAACAGGGCAAGATTCTCCGTTGAAATGTCAAGCACATCCTCCATGTCATCCGAGCTCTGTACAAGCATGAGATTCCTCAGATACCAGGTAAAATCATTGACAAACTGTCCTAATTCCTGCCCTCAATGACCATCTCATCGATCACACCGATTGCACCGGTCACATTTTTCTCTAAAATCTGACGGAGCAGTCTGCTGAAAATCTCAGTATCAACCGCACCGAGTGTTTCAAGTACTTTGTCGTAAGTAAGATCCTGCCCAAGATAAAACGCAATACACTGGTCTAACAGACTGAGTGCATCCCGCATGGAACCGTCCGCCGCCTTTGCGATATAGCGGATCGCACGTTCCTCCACTGTGACCTGCTCCTTTTCCATCAGCTCCATCAGTCTCGCTGAGATCGTTTCAATGGAAATACGCCTGAAATCGTATCTCTGACAGCGGGATAAGATTGTGATCGGTATCTTGTGTGCCTCCGTTGTTGCCAAAATAAAAATAACATATGATGGCGGCTCCTCGAGTGTCTTTAGCAGTGCATTAAATGCACCTATGGAAAGCATATGAACCTCATCGATAATGTAGACTTTGTATTTGCCTTCCGTCGGACGATATTCCACCTCCTCACGGATCTGGCGGATGTTATCCACACCGTTATTCGATGCGGCATCGATCTCGATCACATTCATGGAGTTGCCCGCTGCAATCGCCTTGCAGGCCGGGCACTCTCCACACGGGCTGCCGTCTACAGGATGCTCACAGTTGACCGCCTTTGCAAATATCTTTGCGATGGTCGTCTTACCGGTTCCCTGGTTCCACAAAACAGATACGCATGCCCGATCCTGTCTGCTTTGATCTGGTTTTAATGTTGTAACAATGTGTTCCTGTCCTTTGACGTCCTCAAACTCCTGTGGACGGAACTTACGATATAATGCTGTGTATGACATCTTAATCCCCGAAACTGATTCCAATCCGTTTTGCCTCTTTGATCATCTGGCAATCCGGGTCTACTGTTTTAATCTGCCTGCCACTTCACCTAATGGAACGCGTTTTGTCTTTCCATTGATCATGGCGATCATGTTGCCATAATCCTCGTCCATGACAGCCTGTGCTGCGGCAGAACCAAGTCTGGTACAGAGTACACGGTCGTATGGACACGGACTTCCGCCTCTCTGTGTATGTCCGGAACCGTCACACGGACTTCCTCCGGTCTCTCAAAAATACGATCCGCGATCTCATATGAAACAGACGGATATTTGCGTTTTGCAACCTTTCTTTGTACTCTTTTGATAATGCCGCATCCTCTTTTGAGATAGCTCCTCCGCAACCGCAAGAATTGTAAATCCTTTTCCGGCTTTGGTACGCTTATTAATGGCTGCAATCACTTTTCAATATCATATGGGATCTCCGGCAGCAAAATGATATCTGCACCACCGGCAACCCTGCATAAAGAGTCAGCCAGCCAACTTTATGTCCCATAACTTCCACGATAAATACACGGTTATGTGAAGCTGCTGTTGTGTGGATACAGTCGATCGCATCTGTTGCAATATTGATCGCACTCTGAAATCCGAATGTAACATCTGTTCCATAAATATCGTTATCGATCGTTTTCGGAAGATGAATTACATTTAATCCTTCCTCGCGAAGCAGATTTGCCGTCTTCCGTTCCATTTCCGCCTAAGATGACCAGACAGTCCAGTCTTAACTTATAATAGGTAGATTTCATCGCCTCCACTTTGTCTAATCCGTTCGCATCCGGCACGCATCTGCTTAAACGGCTGTCTGGAAGATCCAAGGATCGTTCCGCCTTTGGTAAGTATTCCGGAAAATCTGCAGATGTCAGTAATCTGTAATCTCCATAAATCAGCCCTTTATAACCATTTAAAAGCCGTAAATCTCCAGCTCATCCACATTTTCACTTAAGCCTTTTACTACGCCGCGCATTGCTGCGTTTAATGCCTGGCAATCACCGCCGCTTGTTAACATACCGATTCTCTTCATCCGCGTTTCCTCCTACATACCCATATTTACTTTTGCCCAGTTTTCACATATACCGCCCACAATCGCATGCGACGGATATGTGTCTTTCGCTCTATTTAAAATATTACCCTTTTCACGGATATTTTGCAATATTTCAGATGAAAATCAAGATCCAAATATTAACCAACTTAATGATTAATATTCAACTCAATTTATAAATCCTATAAAAATAAGCGGATCACACCTATATGTGCTAGAATTATTTTTGAAGAGTTTTACGAAAAAATGAACATTTAACTTTTGAAAGGAGATACTGATTTGAATTTTCAAGGAAATATTCTAATTTATCAAAATGAAAGGGGATACAAAAGTTGATGCTTATTTCAACGATTCCACTATATGGATGACACAAAAAGTATTTCCCAACTTTATCAGACTTCTCCTCAAAATGTGACATTACATATAAAAAATATATACGCTGATGGAGAATTATATGAAGAAGCAACTTGTAAGGATTACTTACAAGTTCAATCTGAAGGGAGCAGAACTGTTCAGAGAAAAGTAAAAATATATAATCTTGATATGATTCTTGCAATCGGATATCGTGTACGAAATAATATCGGAATACATTTTCGAAACTGGTCCTCATCCGTTCTCTCCGAATATATGAAAAAGGATTTGTTCTTAATGATGAACGTTTAAAAATCCAAAAAATTTGGTTCCGACTACTTCGATGAACTTCTTGAACGTATCAGAGATATTCGTTCTTCTGAAAACGTGTTTATTTAAAGGTTCGTGACATATTTGCTACATCTGTTGATTATGATCCACATTGTGAACAGGCAGATCTTTTTTCAAAACCGTTCAGAATAAACTTCATTATTCCGTTCATGGGCATACTGCACCAGAACTAATTGTTGAACGTGCTGATGCTTCCAAAAATATGGGGCTTACTTCATTCAAAGGTGCGAAAGTAAGGAAATCTGATATAACCATTGCCAAAAACTATTTAACTCAGGAAGAACTTGAAAATTTAAACAGAATTGTCACCATGTATCTTGATTATGCAGAAGATCAGGCTAAACGTCATATTCCAATGTATATGAACGATTGGGAAAACCGCTTAGATGCATTCTTACAGTTTACTGGCAGAAGTGTTTTAGATAATGCCGGACATATTTCCAGAGAAGCTGCCGATAAATTTGTCAATGAACAGTATGCCATTTTGATCATAACCGTCATTGTCTAGAATCTGAAGATTCAATGGAATTGGATGCATTACCTATTCTTCCAAAATAAGCGGATCACACCGATATGTGCTAGAATTATTTTGAAGAGTTTATGTTATTGAAACAGGAGGTACACACTATGCCATTACCAAAAGAAAACACTTACACGACCGATTACATCTATTCACTTCCAGAAGGACAGCGTGCAGAGCTGATCGACGGTGTCATTTATGACATGGCACCACCAAACAGATTGCATCAGAAAATCCAGCAGGCTCTTGCATGGAGCATTGAGACATATATTCGCAAAAATAACGGTTCCTGTGAAGTCTATCCTGCCCCATTTGCCGTTTTTGAATAAAGACGATAAAACATACGTCGAACCGGATATCAGCATTATTTGTGACAAATCAAAGCTGGATGACCGCGGATGCAGCGGTGCACCGGACTGGGTCATCGAGATTGCATCTCTAAGTACGAAACGAACTGATTATGGCGTGAAGTTATTCAAATACCGTTCTGCAGGAGTCCGTGAATACTGGATTGTAAATCCACTTACCAAAACAGTGAACGTCTATGATTTGGAAAAAGAAGAGCTGTGCGATCAATATAGTTTTGATGATGATATACAGGTGTGCATTTACGATAACCTGATGATAAATATTGCAGAATTGCTGAAATAAATAAAACCGCCCCTGCGAACCGGACACCAGCCAACAACAGGAGCGGATGCGTGCTCTGAAGATACACGCCCTGAACAAGCACATTGTATCATTCGGAGCAGCCAAACGCAAGCGGAACACCAGTTCTCTGCTGGCTGTTATTTTTATACCCCAAAATAGAAAGGAATGATACATATGAAAATCGAAAAACTCCCAAGCGGCTCTTACCGGATCAGAAAAATGTACAAAGGGCAAATGTACGCAGTTGTGTTTGATGAGAAACCAACACAGAAAGAAGCTATGCAGGCTATGGCTGCAGAACTGGATAAAATAAAAAGTAAAAAATACCATCTAACATTCACAGAAGCTGCCCAGCAATACACAGAAACCAAAGAACATGTGCTCAGTCCTAAGACCGTAAAAGAATACCTTGAAATACCCAGCAGACTCACAGACGATTTTACAAATAAACCTATATACGATATTACGCAAATCGATATTCAAAAAGAAATCAATATCCTGGCAAAAACGCTTGCGCCTAAGACAATTCGTAATTACCATGGCTTTATATCATCCGTTTTGGGAATGTTTCGACCGGAAATGAATATTTCCACAACCCTGCCCCAAAAAATCAAAAATGAGCCGTATATCCCCACTGATGAGGATATAAAACGATTATTACAGGCTGCGCAGGGCAGCATGTTTGAAATTCCTATCAAACTCGCCTGTTATGGTTTACGTCGTTCAGAAATATGCTCTCTGACCATAGATGATCTAAACGGAAACACGCTCGCGATTGATTCTGCCAAAGTGCTGGATAAAAATAATCAATGGGTGGAAAAGCAGACAAAGACAACTGCAAGTACCCGCGAGATTGTCATATCCCCCCAATTAGCCGATTTAATCCGTGAACATGGATATATTTATAAAGGGCTTCCAAATTCAATTACCAAGCACATGAACAGGTTACAGGACGAATTAAATATGCCCCATTTCTCACTCCACAAACTCCGTCACTATTTTGCGTCCTACATGTCATCTTTAAATATTCCAGAAGCAGATATTCTTGAGATGGGCGGATGGGAAACAGATTATGTTATGAAAAATGTATACCGCCATACTATGAAAGATAAATTAAAAACCTCTCAGGACAAAGCATCCGATGCATTGTCAAAGATATTATTTTAGAATTTGTCATGACAAATTCCATGACAAAAAAAGATATAAATATGACAAATTTTAAATAAACAGACCAGATATTTTAGAGCAAAACAATAGCCGAAAAGCCTTGATTTTACAATAAAATCTCGACTTTCCGGCTATTTTACACCAATCGGGGTAACAGGATTTGAACCTGCGACCTCACGGCCCCCAGCCGTGCGCGCTACCAAACTACGCCATACCCCGTAGACAAGGAACATCTTTATCGTAGATGATATAAACTTGTCAGAATCCACTATACCATATGTATATGCTTTTTTAAAGGTAAGAATGCATTTTGTATTTTTTTTATTATTTTTATGTTTTTTTTATTTTCTGGTAGAAAAAAGGTTCAGATTGTGTTAAGATTTAACCTTGCAAAAAAACTATTTATTGACATTTTTTTGCAATCAACAAATAATGATATGGATTTATATATCATAGAATTTGGAGGCTGATTTTATGAAAAAGTTATTTGCTCTTTGTGGAAGCATTGCAACTATGCTGCTTTTCACACCGCTGACGATTCTCGCAGCAGAATCCGGCGAAAGCAGTACTGCAACAGTTCCGATATGGCTTTGTATCCCATTTGCCGGTCTGTTACTCTGTATCGCAGTACTTCCGCTTGTAAAACCGGAATGGTGGGAGAAAAACCAGCCGCTTGCCGTAGCCGTATGGTCCCTGTTATTTATCATTCCGTTTGCAGTGACCTATAGTGCCGGAGATGCGGTCGAAACAGTACTTGAGTGTATTTTAAACGATTACCTGACTTTTATCGTCCTGTTATTTGGTCTGTTCTGTGTTGCCGGTAACATCACTTTAGAAGGCGATCTCGCAGGTTCCCCGCGCGTCAACGTAATCTTCCTTGCGATCGGTACCTTACTTTCCAGCTGTATCGGTACAACCGGTGCCAGTATGTTAATGGTACGTCCGATGATCAAGATGAACTCCTGGCGTCAGCACAAGAGTCACATTATGGTATTTTTTATCTTCCTGATCTCGAATATGGGAGGATGCTTAACCCCGATCGGTGATCCGCCACTTTTAATGGGATTTATGCGTGGTGTTCCGTTCTTCTGGAGCCTGCATCTGTTCCCGATCTTAATCTTTAATATGGTAATTTTACTGACTGTATTCTATCTCTTAGACCGTCACAATTACCGCAAAGATATTGCAAACGGCAGAAAACCGGATATCAGCAAAGCCGGTACCACATTAAAGATCGATGGTCTGCACAACATTATTTTCCTTATTATGATCGTTGCTGCTGTTATTTTAAGTGGAACACTTCCAAACCTTGCCGCATTCCAGGATGCAGCCGGAAATGTACGCGGTATCCGTGTATTCCGTGAAGTGACACTTGGTTTTCCTTCTATTATTGAGGTTGCCATCATCCTGCTTGCCGCTTTATTATCTTTTAAAACAACAGACTCTCAGATCCGTACCAGTAACCACTTTACCTGGGGTGCGATCAAAGAAGTTGCCGTTCTTTTCATCGGTATCTTTATTACCATGCAGCCGGCACTGATGCTTCTTAAATCCATGGGACCGGAGCTTGGTCTTTCCAAACCGCTTGAGATGTTCTGGGCAACCGGTGCACTTTCCAGTTTCCTTGATAACACACCGACCTACCTGGTATTCCTGACAACCGCAGGTACGCTTGGTTTCACACAGGGTATTGCAACCACGGTCGGAACCATTCCGGTCAAAATGCTTACCGCGATTTCCTGTGGTGCCGTATTCATGGGTGCAAACACTTATATCGGAAATGCACCAAACTTTATGGTAAAATCCATCTCTGACGAAAACGGTGTGCGTATGCCATCTTTCTTCGGATACTTATTATGGTCAATCGTATCTTTAGTTCCGGTGTTTATCATTGACACTCTGGTATTCTTTTTATAAAGGGGGGATTTCACAATGGAAAATAATATCGAAACATCACGGGCACTTGCTACCCGCATTTATGATCTCGACAGTGAAGTTTACCGTCTGGTAGGTTCTTCCCTTGGACGCACTTTTACCGGCGACAAAGAAACAAGTATTCGTAACCTGACAACCCTGATCTCTACACATCCACAGGGACATCTGCTCCGCAGTGAGATCGCTTTAATCGGTAATATGGCGCGTACGATCCGTAACAAAGAGGATCGCAGCCGTATGATGCACGAGTACAATGAGATTTTACATCAGATCGCAGAACTGCCGGAAAGTTTTGGTTCGGTTGATATCCTTGACCAGAATCTTGCTTCCTTAAATACATCCAACCTGCACCAGAAGTTTTCCAAAGACGATCATCTGATCATCTGCATCGGAAGAACACACGGAAGCGCCGGTACGGATATTGGTTTCGCGCTTGCGGATGCATTAAAGATCAACTACTACGATGTTGAAATTTTCAACCGTGTATTAGAGCGTTTAGAGGCAGAAAAAAATTCCGTCACAGACCGTGACAGCTTTACATCAAAACTTGATCAGGTTGCAAAACATGATACCAGTGCAAAACGTTTCTTAAAAGATTTCAGCCGTTATCACGGCCTGCCGAAGAAAGATGCCGTATTTTTCAACCAGAGCGATCTGATCGTGGAAATGGCAAAAAAAGAAGACTTTATCGTAATGGGCCGCTGTGCGGATGTGATTCTGACAAACAACCGTATCCCGCACATCAGTATCTTCATCACCGCTCCGTTTGAACAGCGTGTGCGCCGTATGATGGAGGTAAACAATCTTCCGCTCAAAGAAGCTGTCCGCCGTTTAAAGAAAATTGATAAAGGACATGAACAGTACTATCATTTTTACACCGGACGTAAATGGGGAGATGCCGTAAACTATGATCTTTGTATCAACAGTGCATGCTACGGTATCGAAGAATCCGTAGAACTGATTGAGCGTATGATCGATATCCACCCGGAGAAGTAGATCACATGCTAAAGAGGCATATTGCAGAAACCAGCTGGGCTGGCTGCAATATGCCTCTTTTTTATGTTTATGTATATTTTTCTTTTATTTTACATATAATTTATAATTGTGCAACAACTATATGGTTTTCCACTATTATGCACTCTTATCCACATTATCCACAGAGTTATCCACATTTTTTCTGATAGTTTGTGTATTGTTTGTATATTGTCTAACATTTTACATTCATCTGTCATTTCATATTTTTGCTGTTCCAGCGTTTTCCTATTCCAGCGTTTTCCTATACCACCCGCTTATTCAGCCACTTTCCCCGCTTATACCGTATTACAAATAAGAGTGAGCGGAACACCCAGTCCACATACATTCCGATCCACACGCCAAGCACGCCCATTTTCAACGTTCCTGCAAAGAAATAGCTGCTTGCAACACGGAATACCCACATGGAAAACACGCTGACTTCCATGGTATATTTCGCATCCCCCGCTGCACGCAAAACGTTCGGAAGCGCAAAACTGAGCGGCCAGATGAGCATGGCACAGATGGAAAAAGTCTGCAAAAGCTGCACCGTGATTGCAAACGCCTCGCCGGACAATGAAAAACAGCCAACCAGTGGACGGACCAGAATCAATAACGTTATGTCGGTCAAACACATACCTCCATATGCAAGCCCTAACAGTTTTCTGCTGTACCGTTTCGCCTGCTCTTTTTCCCCGGCACCAATGCAGCGTCCGATCACTGTCACCATCGCAAGCCCGATCGCAATCCCCGGAATATTGGCAAACCCGGCAATACTGTTTGCCACGGCATTTGCGGCGATCGCAGCCGTTCCAAACGTTGCCGTCAGGCTTGACACCAGAAGTTTACCGATCTGAAACATTCCATTTTCAATACCGCTTGGAATACCGATCTTTAAGATTTTTCCGATCACATCTTTCTGTGGACGCATACAGCCCGGTGTCGTGATGCAGAGCGGATTATCTTTTTTCGATAATAACACGACCATGACAAGTGCAGACACCATTCTTGCGATCAATGTCGCAAGCGCTGCCCCCATTACACCGATTCCAGCACCATAAATCAGGATCGCATTGCCGCCAATGTTAATCACATTCATGACAAGGCTGGTGTACATACTGATCTTACTGTTTCCAATACTTCGGAAAAGTGCCGCCCCGGCGTTATACACACCGAGAAACGGATAAGATATCGCCGAGATCAAAAAATAAATCTGAGCCGCATCCATCACATCTGCTTCAATCTGTCCGAAAATTGTACGCAATAAAAAACGATGTAAAAATAATACCAGAATCATTACTGTTCCGGATGATGTGAGCATGATAAACATCAGCTGTCCCGCAGAAAGTTTTGCTTTCTCCGGCATCTTTTTGCCGAGATACTGGCTGCACACAACGGCCCCGCCTGTCGCAAGTGCCGACAGTATCTGAATCAATAACACACTGATGCTGTCTACGAGTGATACACCGGAAACAGAAGCCTCTCCACAGGAAGACACCATCAGGGTATCAAACAGACCGATGCTTAAAGCCAGCATCTGCTCTATGATCAGCGGTATGATCAGTTTTTTCAAATCCTCTCTTGTAAAAATCGGTTGTTCCATATTAATCCTCATTTCTGCACAGTCTTTTTGTATCACAAATTTGAGCATAAGTACATTCCTGCACAGTCTTTCTGTATAACAAATTTGAACATAAGCACATTCCTACATGTAGAAAATTCAATTTTTCACATGTGTTTCCACACAAAACGTGGCATAGCTTTACGCCATGCCACGTTTTTATTCTGTCATATTTGTTTTGTATTTAAAACGTACTGTCATGCACGGAAAATTCTACCCGTACCAACGTTCCAATCATCCGTCTTATGCAAGTGCTGCAGTGATGATAGCCATAGAATAAACTTCTGCTGCATTACATCCACGGGACAGATCGTTGATCGGAGCATTTAATCCAAGTAAGATCGGACCATAAGCCTCGAAATTACCAAGACGCTGTGCGATCTTGTAACCGATGTTTCCGGCACTGATCTCCGGGAAGATAAATGTGTTTGCATGACCTGCAACCGGGTTGCCCGGGCATTTGGTACGTGCTACACGAGGAGAAACTGCTGCATCGAACTGAAGTTCTCCCTCGATTGGAAGATCCGGATATTTTGCTTTGGCTTTGGCTGCAGCATTACGCATCTTATCTACATCCTCACCTTTACCAGAACCAAGTGTAGAGTAGCTTAAGAATGCAACCTTCGGATCAACACCGAAAATCTTTGCACACTGTGCTGTCTCACCTGCGATCTCAACTAACTCATCCTCTGTCGGATGGATGTTGATTGCACAGTCACCCATTGCAAGAACTTCGTTCTCACCGGTAGCTGCAGGACGTACCATGATAAAGCAGGAAGATACGATTGTGTTGCCCGGTTTTGTCTTGATCAGCTGTAATGCCGGACGTACGGTATCTGCTGTTGAATAGGTTGCTCCACCGAGAAGTGCATCAGCAACGCCCATTTTTACAAGCATGGTTCCGAAGTAGTTTGCCTGGGAAAGAATACCTCTTGCCTGCTCCGGTGTCACACCTTTGCTCTTACGAAGTTCACAGAATAAATCTACCATCTCATCCATTCTGTCATAATTAGTCGGATCAATGATCTCTGCTCCACGGATATTAAAACCGCACTCTTCCGCTTCAGCAGCAATTTTATCCGGATTACCGATTAAGATCGGATGAAGGAATGTTCCTGCTAACAGGCGGGAAGCTGCCTCTAAAATACGAGGATCATCGCCCTCTGTAAACACGATTTTCTTAGGATCTTTTTTTAAGATGTCGATCAGTTGTCCAAATCCAAACATGATTAATTCCTCACTTTTTATAAATTGTAATTGGCGCTCTCTACCAGCGCATATCATGTTTTCATTATATAGCAGTTTTTTCGAAATTCAATATTTGTATTCAAATAAATGCAGTTTTATTTGACATATTCTCTCAACTTTGATATACTGTCAGTATCTTTGTGAAAAAATTAACGTAAATTGTATTTTTCTTTATACAAAAGGTACCGTATACCAGAGACCTGATCCCCGGATCATGCGTCTGATATACGGTACCTTTTCCATATAATTTTCTATTGTCTGTGACAAATCTACTGTTCGTTATCTTTTGTTTCTTTCTCCTGCTTATTCCCTGAATGTCTGATTGCACCTAACAGTTCCGGCACATGCTGTTCCTTATCCGGTTTGGTTGCGAGCATGAATCTGCGGAAAAAGAATAAAATTCCGATGCTGACTACGGATAACAGGTCTTCTAATGCTGACGTTTTCTGTACGATCATATGACGGGCAATCAGAAAGATCAAAACCTCCATGATATTCTGTGAACTTGGTTTGCAGAGCATCTTGATAAACTCTACCCCGATCACGACGTCAAACACAGCATCGAGAAAAATAAGAAATGCCTCCCCATTCGTCCGGTTCTGCCAGTATACCAGAAGTTCAGGGAAAAGATTTACCGCCGCTATGACCACACCAACCACAGCAACTAACGCTATGATGAGTTCTAAACCTTCACTTACCTGATACAGTCTTTTTCTGAGTTTGTCCACTGTAATTCCTTTCATCCTGATATATGGTCAATTTTAGATATACAAAACCGAGCGCCTCCCATCGAATCCAGACCACAGACGTTACCTCCACAGTTAACTCGGCCCAGGCACCCTTACGGCACACAAGAGCTTCTGCTTAGGGCTGCTCCATTCCTGACCTGACCCGGTTCACAGATTCCTGTTGCGTAAGACCAAACTTATGAAGGGCGCCAATTATGCATCACCCCAGCAGCGGATTGCTGGTTCAGGGTACCGCTGCCACCCCGGCTGCTCGGAGATTTAAGTATAGCCTATTTCGCCCTGTATTGTCAAGCCAGATACGCGCTTAACAGGGATTTCGCTATGCATTTTATAAATAATCCAGTTATCAGATTCCCCTGCTTTTTCCTGCTCCCTTATATTTTTTCTGCTGATTTTCTATCCGCCTTTTCACATAAAATCTGTTTCACTTTTCTGTTAGCAGATCATCGCAAAAAATCCGGTTTATGCTCTTTCGGCTTATACCACTTCCTGCAAAGTTCCGGCTTCTTCGGTACAAATATAACTCTCTTACATTAAAGCCTATGATTATCAGATTAAATATGGTTTCAACCGCATCTCGACAGTAACAGTGCTTTGCGTGGTAATACGTTTTCAATTGATGGAAACCATTCTCCTCAATGTCCCACCTGCGGTGCATCATTTCCCATAAGACTCGGTAGTCTGCCGCTTCCAGAGTCGTTACAAGCCACATGAAACGCTCTGTTTCTTTTCCATTTTCTTCCCTGCTCATGATACCGCACCACACGCAGTTTATATGGACACCCTTCCATCTTAAAACCAGAAAGATCCCATACTTCAATCTTCTTTTTCCCTTTCCAGAAAGATGCCTTTTTTCCCTCATCCTGTTTGAACAGACGCTCTGCATCCTGAAAATCATTCTTCTTTCGTCTTTCAGGCGTATCACCCCTTCCAGACCATTTTCCTTCAGAGTGTTGATAAATGGAGCATTCAGATATAACGCATCCGCCACAATCACATCCGCAAAATGTCCATGCCGTTTCTTCAGCCGCTCAATCAACCTTTTTCCGCCTGTCAGTTCTCCTTCGTCTTTCCCAGAACCATCCCTTGGTTTTAACATTTCCTGCCCCAGAATTACGTGTGGCGATTTACCTATAATCATGCACCACACTCCGGTAAAAGTATTCGGTTTCCCCTGTGTTTTTTCGGCTCAGACAGTTCGGACAGGATTTTTTTGTACTGCTGAATAATTCCACACCATCGAGACCTGCCACAACATATCCGCCTATCGTTCCTTCCCGGAATACCCGGTTACGTTTTATGATATCAATCATTTCTTCATGTATGCTGCGTATTTCATCCGGGTTTATTCTGGAGAGAAGGTCGCGGACTGCATCAACTTTTGGAATCCTTCCACTGATACAGTTTTTCAGTCTTTTCGACATGCTTTCAGGGGCTGAAAAAATGGTATGGAAACTTTCATACTGCAGCATCAGAAAAAGCAGTACCGGCATGACAATGTTAAACAATGGAATAGATTTTCTTTTTCTTTCGTCCGTTAAACACTTGATTTTTTGCGGGATTTTATATACACTCTTCATATAAGTTAGCAGTTTCTTCAATGCTAATTTTTCATTCAGGACACCTTCTTTCGTATGTTTTGTTCCATAACATAATTATACAATAAAAGGTGTCCTTTTTGAGTGATTATACAGAAAAAAACAGTAATTTGATACCCAAAATTGATATCCCCTGCTTTGCCTGGAATTCACAGGCAGAACAGGGGCTTTTATTTTTTAAAGCGAAATCTCTGCGCGCTTAAGACTTCTTTTTCTGGCGAAGTTCTTTAAAAAATGTGGAAAGCATTGCCGAACACTCTTCCCCAAGCACACCCTTTTCTATCTCGACCTGGTGGTTAAACTGCTGCATCTGGAGCAGATTTAATACCGAGCCGGCGCATCCGGCTTTGGGATTCATGCTTCCGATCACCACTTTTTTCATCCGGCTCTGAACGATCGCACCTGCACACATCTGGCATGGCTCTAACGTCACATACATCGTGCAGTCCTCTAACCGCCAGTCACCGGTTTTCTTACTCGCTTTGCGGATTGCGGTCAGTTCCGCATGTGCTAACGTATTGCCTTCTGTATTTCTTCTGTTATACCCGCGTGCAATGATCTTATCATCCTGCACGATCACGCAGCCGATCGGTACTTCATCTAAGGCGTATGCTTTTTTTGCCTGCCGGATCGCTGCTTTCATGTATTTTTCATCCTGATTCATGGACAGTTTCCCCAAAATGTTATACTATATAGTATGCAGTATTGTACCGCATTTTTTCATTTTTGTCGAGAAGGAGGCATCTTGCCTGATGCAGTGGAAAAACGCTTCTTTAAAATATGAATCTCAGACAGACCGGCTGATCTTAAAAGTCTTAACACCGAATTATGCAAATGCGGTTTTAAATTTTCAGAACCGCAATCGTGAAAGTTTTGAAGCCTACGAACCGACAAGACCTGCCAACTTTTATACCGCATCCTACCAGCAGGCAGTTTTAAAGTGTGAATGGGATCTCGCATTAAAACAACAGTGTATCCGTTTCTATGTTTTCCGGAAGGATGATCCGCAAATGATCATCGGAACCGTATGCCTGCACGACATCCGCTTTGCAGCATATTCCTGCACAGAGATCGGCTATAAATTTGACGCAGCATTCCGGCGCATGGGCTATGCCTCAGAAGCGATTAAAAAAGTCATGTCACTTGCCTTTTACGACCTTCATCTTCATCGTGTATTCGCACGTGTTATGCCGGAAAACAAGCCCTCCATCTACCTTTTGGAATCGCTCGGTTTTCAGTATGAAGGTGTAGAACGCGGCTGTTTTTTTATCCAGAACCGATGGGCAGATCATCTGCGCTACGCGTATCTCAACCCTTCCACCGACAATTAACAGCTGCATTTTTTATGCACAGCCCCTGTCAAAAACGTCTCCATTTTGTCAGACAGTTATTCTTCAAAAAAACGATACCAGCAGCCAAACCGGTTTTCAACCTGCTCCGGCATAAATTCCGGGAATCCAAAGATGATCGCCATGACACGCTCCTGATTCTGATAAATGCCAGGCACCCCTAAAAACCATCTGTTTTGTGTATCTTCTTCTATTTTTCCAATCACCAGATACCGGTAATTAAAAAATCCATGTAACAGAAAACTGTTATTTCCGAGATACCAGTATTTTCTCGGCAGCTCCCGTAGATCCTTTAATTCAATTTTAATACAGGTAATATTTTTTTCCGAAAATGGCATGCTTGCCGGATGATTTTTTAAAAACTGCTCCCAGATGTCCGTCCACTGGTACTGTGGAAAGAAATTGCGCGCGGGGAGTTCTGTCGCAGCGAGCTCACTGTCATATTTCTGTGCAGACCGGGTGATCTGGGTTCTGTTTTCCTGCTGCCTTTTCATGCTGTCCTGCACGGACATTTTCCCTGCTGCCGGCTTGTTTTCTGTTTCTGATATAATTTTTTCTGTTTCATGCAAAGTTTCTCTTGCATGCATATCTTCTCTTGCATGCATATCTTCTCTTGCATGCATATCTTCTCTTGCATGCATATCTTCTCTTGCATGCATATCTTCTCTTGCATGCATATCTTCTCTTGCATGCATATCTTCTCTTGCATGCATATCTTCTTTTGTATACAACTCTTCTTCCACCGGCGGTTCCTCTGGCTGGCTTTCTCTCCACTCCCCAAAGTGCTCCATATCCACGGTAAGCGGCTCCCCCTCCGTCCAGCGGCTCATGAAAATACGTCCATCTTCGCTGCACAAAAAAATCCCGTCCATCTCAAAAAAACTGAGTGATGATGTCGGTATATGCATTATTTTCATTGCTGTGGCAAAATCTCCAGCACCATTGCGGACGTCCATTTCTCCGATCAGACTTCCCTCCATCCGATTACCCTGTTTGCGAAACAGATAAACCCTGCAGTGCGTCTGCGCAGCATAGACACTACGCAGATGGATTTCAAGCCTGCACTCTTCTCCCCGCAGCTCGATCCTGGCAAATCCTGTATTGCCTGCCTTTTTTGCATTTTCATACCCATATATATATGCAATAAACCGTTTCATTCCTGCCATAGGCAATCTCTCATCTCTGTTTTTGTTTTCTTCTATTTGTATTCCGTTTTTTTATAAATTAGAACATAAACGATAACATCCATTGCCTGACGGTCTAAATATAACTACTTACTCTGTCCTTTTATTTTCATTGGTATCCGCTTTTATTTCTCTCTTCTTTTGATACATTTTGTCATCTGCACGGGATCTGGTATCCTCGATATCCCGGTCTGTTTCCGGGTCAAACTCCGCATAGCCATAGGCAATCTGTATCTGTGGTATTGCGTTTTTCGAATTAAACTCATCCTGTTCCTGCTTCATCTGCCGGAATAACTCTTCCATATCTGAAGGATCATTCCCATAGATCACAACGCAGAATTCATCTCCACCGATCCGGTAACAATTTCCACAATTTCCAAACACATGCAATATGATCCCCGCAGCATTTTGGATATATGCGTCTCCGGCTGCGTGCCCCATCGTATCATTGCACTGTTTTAAATTGTTAAGGTCAAAAACAACAATCTTCGCCTTCTTCGGCTGCCTGTTTACCTTGATCCATTCATCATATGCATTCCGGTTATAGAGTTTCGTCAGCATATCTTTGGTTGCAAGTTCTTCATAGAGCTGCAGCTTCTGCCCTGCATCCACCTGCTCTGCCACTTGTCTGCATACTTCGACCGCAAAAATAATGATATAGATAAAAACACCATATATGTCATATATACTTGTCTGAAATGATCCGTAATAAAAGTGCAGCAGATCTGCCACAAGCGTTCCCAGAAGAATAAACCCACCAACCACAACAACCCACAGATGACGGTGTACCTTCGTTTTTCTATACTCAGAAATCAGCATGACTATCGTATAAAGCAGCGTTATCCCCAACAGGACATGTGTGACCGTGTACATCTGCCGGAAGCCTCGGATCCCGGCAAGCTGCAATATAAGCTGTACCGCCAGATTCAGATATGCCAGCGTGCAGATAATATCTGATCCCCACTTGTCCTCAATATCAAAGAATCCCTTGGTAAACCACACAAAGGAAGGCACCATGAGTATCAGGGCTACCGCTGATACGAATACGATCTCAACTCTGACCGGAAACAGGATCAGAAGTGCGGCATCTGTCTCGTTCAGTGCCCAAGTTCCGGTCAGAAAGGAAAAAGTGCCAAAATGCAGCAGAGTCTGCTTCATTTTCATTCTGGTCCGTGCGATCAGCCACCACAGTACCATGAAGAAACCCAATAATATCTCTAGCAGACAGATAAATGTTACCGGCATGGATCTGTACAACATTCCGCTATACATCTGGGTATACCCGCCGATTGAAAAATCAATTTGCTTTTGTCTGACCTCCGGATAGACCGCACGGATCATAACCTGGATCTGTTCTGCCCCGGATGGTATCCCGACATAATTCCACATAACTCCGGGTGACACCTTTGGCATTGCCTGCTGCTGTCCGACATGATAGATCAGCGTGTCATCAGCGTACACACTGACTTCCATATGCGCCGTATAAAAACGCAGACAGTCCCCTCCATCCTTTATCTTCTGTGCAGAAAATACAAACCTGCGGTTATCCTCATCTGTCTGGTATTCCCTGTCCGGAATAATGCTGCGGCAATATTTTTCCTGATGTTCGTTATCAAAAAAACTCAATGATAAAATAACAACATGCAGAAAGACACACACTGCCACTATGATATAATATATCCTGCTCAGAATTGTCTTTACTTTCAAACTGCTTCTCCCTTACACTGCCATTTATTGTCAAAGCTATATTCCAATATACCACAAAGCATTCGTTTATCAAAGATTAAAATGAAAAACCAAACCATCTTCATCTTGACATTTTTTCTCTGTGATTATATAATAATTTTAGTAACAATTACTATTATCAAGAAAGGATGGTAATATGCTGAAACGAAGTAAGCAGCGGGAATCCATCAAGAAGTTTCTCATCTCGCGTTATGACCACCCTACCGCAGAGACCGTCTATATGAATATCAAGGAAGAATTTCCGAATATCAGTCTCGGTACGGTATACCGCAATCTGTCATTACTGGCAGATATCGGTGAGATCCAGAAACTGTCCACCGGAATTGGACCTGATCGTTTTGACGGTAATCCAAAGCCGCATTACCATTTTATCTGCAAGGAATGCGGGAGCGTTCTGGATTTAAATGTAACGGGACTGGATCATATCAATGTTCTTGCCGCACAGGACTTTGACGGTGAGATTGAAGGACATGTGACTTATTTTTACGGAAAATGCTCTTCCTGTAAAGCCAAAAGACAGACTTCCTGATCATTTTTCCCCAAAAAACTTCTAAAATAACATAAAATAATGTTGACAAAAAGAAGTTTTTCATTTAGAATCAGTAATAGTTACTGATATCAATTTAAAGCACACAGTAATAGATTTCAAATAAGCGGGGAAATCTATTACAGCGGACAAATAACATTTTTCAAAGAAAAGGAGATTAAAATTATGGCAAAGTATGTATGTACAGTATGTGGTTATGTTTATGAAGGCGATGCAGCTCCGGAGATCTGCCCGGTATGTAAAGCTCCGGCTGAAAAGTTCAAATTGCAGGAAGGTGAGAAAGTATGGGCTGCTGAGCACGTAGTTGGTGTTGCAAAAGGAGTAAGTGAGGATATCGTATCCGATTTAAGAGCAAACTTCGAGGGTGAGTGCTCTGAGGTTGGTATGTATCTTGCAATGGCTCGTGTTGCTTACCGTGAAGGTTACCCGGAAGTTGGTTCCTACTATGAGAAAGCTGCATGGGAAGAGGCAGAACACGCTGCAAAATTCGCAGAACTGCTCGGTGAAGTTGTAACAGACAGCACCAAAAAGAACCTTCAGATGAGAGTTGACGCTGAGAACGGTGCAACAGCAGGAAAAACTGATCTTGCAAAACGTGCAAAAGCTGCAAACCTTGATGCAATCCATGATACCGTTCATGAGATGGCACGCGATGAGGCTAGACACGGAAAAGCATTTGAAGGACTGTTGAACAGATACTTCGGTTAATCTTTAAACCGCATAGACAATAAGCATTTCATAGGATAGACAGTTGTCAGCTGTCTATCCTTTTCGTTTGAAAATCAATATATATACTTTATGCCGGTTCCCCAAGTATGATCCGTATCAGGTTTTTATCCAGCATGATCGTCCGGTTCCACGGGTTCACGATAATTCCCTTTGTCTCTTCTGCGGCAAGTACCGCGCGGAATGCCTGCTCTATCCCCGTTAAAAATGTAGACATTACACTCCCGCTTCCCTTTAATTCTTCCTCAAAACTGGTAAATGCCGCCCACCAGCTATTGCCGTCCGGCGTCTGCACTGCCTGTATCTGCATCTGACCGCCACCCGTCGGCGGTTCCACCGCTATGATAAACTGACCGCCCTCTTTCATGCGTCTGCGTATCACTGTCAGGGTATGCGCTAACATCTCTTCGCTTGCCTCCTGCTGCAGTGCCGCGATTGCGGTTTCTATTTTCTCATTTCCCTGTAATCCCTCATCGATTTTATTGTTATCCATAAAAGCTCCATTTCTATATGTAAAAAATTTTATTTTTTATACTATTGCCACTTGATTCAACTGATTATTTTACAACCACTTTTGTTTTATCTGTTTCATAAGCTGCTCTCCCTTTTCCCTACATATTATACCCTCCAATTTTCCTTTTCACAATCTGCTTTTCGCCGCACAGGGACAAAGAGTCACTTGTGAGTTACTGTTCACAGGCAGGCATTTTCTGAACTGAAAATGCCGTATGATACAGTGGTGGCAGCAGATTTTGCCGATTTGGAATGCGAAGTGCGCATCCCGCCCGGAGGGCTTTTTCATTCATAGGACGTAATTTCCTATGAATGAAAAAAGCATGGCATCCCTCTGGACAACCATGCTTTTGGGTTATTGGTTCACACCTGTAGTGCAACTTCCAACAATTACAGTTCTTCGATTTTTTCTTTTGTTTCTTTCTCTGCTGTCTCGGCAAACCCGAGCACGACCTTAAACAGATCTCCGTCCACATACAGACGGAATGTACCACCCATAAGATCCATCAGGCTGTTTGCGATAGAAAGTCCGAGTCCGCTTCCTTCCGTATTTCTGGATGCATCGCCCCGCACAAAACGTTCCATCAGTTCATCACTGCTGATATTGAGCGGGTATTTTGACGTATTGCGGAAGGTGATAGACACCTGTGCCTCTTTTACTTCAAGATTGATGTAGACACGCGTCCCACTCTGGGCATATTTGCAGATATTATTCATCAGATTATCGATCACACGCCAGAAATGTCTGCTGTCCGCCATGATATAGACCGGCGTCTCCGGCTTCTCGATCACAAGATCAAGTCCTGCCGCTTTTGTCTTTTCCTCAAATTCCCCGACCGTCTGCGTCATGAATATCCCGGCTTCTAACCGCTCTAAATGTACCGGAAGATTTCCGGTTGATGCTTTGGACGCCTCGATCAGGTCTTCGATCAGCTTTTTCAAGCGGCTCGACTGACGTTCTAACACCTCTAAATACTCCTGCGCTGTCTCGTTGTGCAGATCTTCTTTTTCCAGCAGATCCACATAGTTGATGATCGATGTCAGCGGAGTCTTGATATCATGGGAAACATTTGTGATCAGTTCTGTCTTGAAACGCTCACTCTTCATCCGCTCCTCGATCGCATGTGTCATGCCGTCGCTGATATGGTTGATCTGTTCTCCCTGTTCCTTAAATATACCGGTCATACGCTTTGTACTGATCTGATAGCCCGGCTCACCGCCTGCAATTTTTTCCGTTCCGTTCTTTAACTGGTTCAACTGCACACAGTACCACAGGACCAGCGGATATAAAACCAGTTTTTCTAACAGCCAGAGTAAAAGGGCTATGTCTGAATTAAAAAACATCAATACCCCTATGCCCTCAAAAAATGCAAGTACCAGCATGACCAGGATCACTTTCCAGAGAAACCCGATATTTTCCCAGATCATCCGGGCGAACTGTCCGATTTTACGGAAAAGCTGGTAACACAGGGTATGTCTCCACCATTTTCCCAATTTTACCCGCACGGAAAAACTTAATAAAAACAGTAACAACAGCCATCCCATGCAAAGGGTTGCAACTGCAGTAACAAATAAGATAAACGGCAGATACGCAACATCGACATTTATCAGGAATATCGCTGCCACATAGAAAACAAATACCTCTGCCAGCACAGCCCCCACTGCAAAAACATCCAGCCACAGATGATCCCAGACAGTCGTAACGATCTCATCCGTTCCATTCCGGTGCCCCGCCGCACACATCAGAAATACAAAGGCTGCTGCTCCGATGATAAAACTTACAAACATTGTGACTAGCGCCGTGTAACGCATGCTGTATACAAAATTCAGCAGGGTATTTGCCTGTACGTACAAGTCCGTACTGTTCCAGTCTGTCCCAACATTCTGCGGCAGGATCACAACCATCTGATAAGTGGTTTTCGGTGATGTGTTCCCCATGTTTACCCAGAGTGTATAGTTGCTGTCAAGATAATAATCCTCGTGTGTTGTATACGAAACGCTGGCATCTTCTTTGTTTTTTTCAGATGAGTCCACCCGGTCGATCTCATCCATGGATATCTCCCGGACTCCGTCTAATAACACATTTCCCCAGTGATTTACATCCATGCGCGTGCCATCAAACATGTCAAACGTGACGTATTCTCCATTTGCAATATCATCCATGCCGCTGTCTGTGACATCCGTCAGTGGCTCTTCCGTTGATTCTGCTACTGTATCCCCGTCCGCAGCATCGGTCAATGCCACATCTGCAGCCATTCTTTCCACAGAAACAGCATCGGTCAATGTCTCATCTGTAACCGTTCTTTCCGCAGAAGCAGCATCTCCTGTCTCGTCTGTGTGTTCAAACAGATACATTTTTCTCTCGGTATCATAAGTAAAAACTGCGCTTCCATATCCGTCTATGTCCGTCTCAATCGTCTGCACCGGATAATACTCATTTCCCGCCAGATAAACAAAAATACCTTTTGCCTCATCATAACAGATACGGTCCGCATAGACGCTGACCCATGAATCTTCCCCCGAATACATAAGTTCCACACCGCCGCCGGTCAGGAAATTTCCATTTGTGTATACAATCTGATCTTCGTCCGATAATTCCACACTGTTTGTATACACATCTTCCAGACTGATCTTATCCGAAAAGTTGCGTTCCGCATACGATTTTTCATCATTCAGGTCAATCCCCTCGAGACTGTCTGCTTTGATAATACCATATTTAAAATATTTGCTTTCTACAGAACCTGCCGGCTGTTCCCGCCTTACATCATCCACCGCGGACAGACCATATTCATAGGAAACATTTTCAAACCACTGCTTTCTTGTTTCATCCTTTGAATTTCTATAGATTCCTTCATCAAACATAAAGATCACACCCACCGCGCTGAACACAAAACACAGTGCACTGGCACTGAGCGCGATCCAGGCAATGATCTTTGCCGCTGTCGATCCTCTCCAATTTTTCACTTTTCTCACACCTGTCCTTCCATTTTATAACCGCGTCCCCACACAACTTTCAAATACCGCGGTTCTGCCGGGTTATACTCCACTTTTTCCCGCAGATGCCTGATATGTACCGCCACCGTATTCTCCGTTCCGTAGGGATTATCCTGCCATACCTGTTCGTAAATCTGGTTCGGGGAAAACACCTCTCCGGGATGCTCCATCAGAAGTTTTAAAATATCGTATTCCGTGCGTGTCAGAGAAATCTTTTCGCCGTCAAGCGACACCTCTTTGCTGCGGTCGTCAAGTTCGATCCCGCCGATCGAGAGAACATCTTTTCTGATAGCTCCGCCTCCGAGCTGCATATAGCGTCTGAGCTGTGATTTGACGCGCGCCTGCACTTCAATCGGATTAAACGGTTTGGTGATATAATCGTCCGCCCCGACGGTCAGCCCTAACACTTTATCCGTATCCTCACTTTTTGCTGTCAGTAAAATAACCGGAACATTGCTCGTCTCACGGATTTTCACCATCGCTGCAATCCCATCCATCTCCGGCATCATGATATCCATCAGTACCAGATGAATATCCTGTTCCTTTAACACCTCAAGCGCCTCTTTTCCGTTATATGCCTCAAATACCTGATAACCGTCCGCCATCAGATAGATTTTTAATGCTGAAACAATGTCTTTCTCATCATCGCACACCAGTATACTGTACATGTTTTCCCCTTTTCCGCAGGTTTTTGATAGATTTTTACATAAACCTGTCTCTTTATGATCATGCTTTTATTGTAACGGAATAATTATGAATTTCCAATCAGTCAAAACATTAAGATTTGATGAAGTTGTACCTTGTATTCGGATAAAAGGAATGCTAATATAGAAAGGTAGTGCTCCCGGAAGTTTTTATTTTCCGGGAGTAAATTATGGAATTTTTTACACAAAGGTTAAACAAAGGAGGATTTATGGAAGAAAATAAAATGGGCGTCATGCCGATTGACAAACTCATTATCTCAATGTCCCTGCCGATCATGATCTCCATGCTCGTTCAGGCGCTCTATAATATTGTCGACAGTATTTTTGTTGCCATGATCAGCGAAAATGCCCTGACCGCAGTGTCTATGGCTTTCCCGATCCAGAACCTTATGATTGCTGTCGGTGTCGGAACTGCCGTCGGCGTAAATGCGCTTTTAGCGCGCTCCCTGGGAGAAAAGGATACCGAAAAAGTAAATAAGGTCGCAGAAAATGCTGTATTTTTAATTCTTGTCAGCTATCTGCTCTTTCTGATCATCGGTCTGTTTTTTGCAGAACCGTTTTTCCGCAGCCAGACAGATATTGAAGAGATCATCGTTTATGGAAAACAGTATCTGACGATCTGCTGCTGTCTTTCTTTCGGTATTTTTACGCAGCTTATGTTTGAGCGTATGCTACAGGCAACCGGAAAAACCATTTATACCATGTATACACAGGGTATCGGTGCGATCATCAATATCGCTCTCGATCCGGTTCTCATCTTTGGTCTGTTTGGTCTCCCGAAAATGGGCATTTCCGGTGCTGCTGCTGCAACCGTCATCGGACAGATGATTGCCGGTATTCTGGCAGTTGTTTTAAACCACACAAAAAATAAGGAAGTACAGATTGACCTGCACCATTTCCGCCCGGACAAAAATATTATCGGACAGATTTATGTGATCGGTGTTCCTTCTATTGTAATGCAGGCGATCGGTTCCGTGATGAACTACGGTATGAACCGTATCCTGATCGCGTTTTCCTCCACGGCAACCGCAGTGTTCGGCGTTTACTTTAAACTGCAGAGCTTCGTATTTATGCCGGCTTTTGGTTTAAACAACGGTGTCATCCCGGTTATGGCATACAATTACGGTGCCGGAAACAAAGAGCGTGTCACAAAAACTTTAAAACACTGTGTCGCTTATGCAGTCAGCATCATGGCAGTCGGCCTGCTTTTATTCCAGCTCTTTCCAAAGCAGCTTCTCTCCATGTTTCAGGCTTCCGACACAATGCTCTCCATCGGTGTCCCTGCGCTGCGTATCATCAGTTTAAGTTTCCTGCTTGCCGGCTTTGGAATCTCCTGCAGTAGTATTTTCCAGGCACTTGGAAAAGCAGTCTACAGTATGTGCATTTCCATTGCAAGGCAGTTGGTGATCCTGCTTCCGGCAGCATACCTGTTAGCACAGTCCGGCAATGTCAATCTGGTATGGTGGGCATTCCCGATCGCTGAACTGGTATCTGTGGGTGCAACTGCATTTTTCTTAATGAAGATCAACCGGAGTATCGTGAGCAGGATCGGACAGTAACATTACAAAAAAATCCCGTATGAGACTGATTTTAAAAATCATACTCACACGGGATTTTTTACTGCTCTTTTATTTCTGGTTTGCCGGTTCCATATTGACGGAGCGGCCTTTGATCTTTGCATTTTTCATGGCTTCTAAAACTTCTTTTCCGTATTCTCTCGGCACTTCCACGAATGTGTATTTATCATACATATCAATGGCTCCGACAAGTTTACCCGGCATGCCGGATTCGCCTGCAACCGCACCTAAGATATCGCCCGGTTTCACGCGGTCTTTTTTACCGATGTTGATAAACAGACGCACCATGCCCTCTTCAGCTCCGGTATTGTCAAAATCAAAAGAGTCCTCTCTGTCATTGTCAAGATTGATCTGTCCCAACGCCTGTTTTAAGAATGCTGCTGCAATGTCCATTGCAGTATAATCAGATTCGTTGATCTGCTTTTCGATGATATCGATCGTATCTTTTAAATTTTCCTCGTCGATAATTCTTCCGATTTCTTCCATGACCTTCTCAGCCTTGATCTGTGCCACATCATCCGTGGACGGGATCGGCATTGCAACGATCTTGGTCTTGCAGTAACGCATGATATCTTTTAATTTATATACTTCTTTGCCTTTGACGAAAGTAAACGCACGTCCGGTTCTTCCGGCACGTCCGGTTCTTCCGATACGATGAACATAATATTCGTCATCCTGTGGAATATCATAATTGAATACCGCTTCCACATCATCCACATCGATACCTCTCGCTGCAACATCGGTCGCGATCAGGATCTCTGTTTTTCCGGTACGGAAACCGCGCATCACACGGTCACGCTGTGTCTGCTTCATATCTCCGTGCAGTCCCTCTGCAAAATAACCGCGTCCCTGCAGTTCCTCGGTCAGTTCGTCCACCATGCGTTTTGTGTTACAGAACACCAGAGAGAGTTTTGGATTATAATAATCAAGGAGTCTGGTCAAAACTTCTATCTTGTCTTTTCTCTTTACATCATAGTAATACTGCTCAATATTCGGAACGGTCAGCTCTTTTTTTACCACTTTGATCGTCACGGCATCGTGCTGGTATTTCTTGGTGATATCTAAGATCGGCTTTGGCATGGTCGCAGAAAATAACACCGTCTGACGTCCTTCCTCCGGGATATACTCTAAGATCGTCTCAATATCCTCACGGAATCCCATGTTTAACATCTCGTCTGCCTCATCAAGTACGATCGTGTTCACTGCCTCACAGCGGATCGTCTTTCTGCGCAGATGATCCATAACACGTCCCGGTGTACCGATAATAATCTGTGCCCCACCCTTCAATGCCTTGATCTGACGGCTGATCTCCTGTCCGCCGTACACCGGAAGGATCTTTACACCGTGCATATATTTTGCAAGTTTACGGATCTCATCCGCCACCTGGATGGCAAGCTCTCTTGTCGGTGATAAGATGATAACCTGTGTTTTTTTATTATTCGGATCTACTTTATGCAGTACCGGGATTCCAAATGATGCCGTCTTTCCGGTTCCTGTCTGTGCCTGTCCAATGACATCCACACCGGACATCACAACCGGAATTGCCTGACTCTGGATCGGTGTTGCCTCTTCAAATCCCATTTCTGCTATCGCACGCAATACCTGCGGATATAAATCTAACTGATCGAATCTAACTGTTTCCATATATTTCCTTTCTATAGAAACGTGCGCCATTGGCGCGCGTAAAACAAGGGGCTGATCAACAGCCCCCATAAGCGCAACAGTCTGAATGATAACACGGTGCCCGTACTTTTGTCAAGAAATTCCCCCGCGCAACAGTTCGCATCAGCTGCGGATTTTCGGGAATTATGTACCCCAAACCTCATCTTTCGACAAAATCGTCGCCGATTTTTGGTCTGGGTGTTACTTCTTATTTAAAAGCAATCGACAATCATGTATATTATCCATTCTACTGCATCACTTTTTACTTCCGGTTTTCCGTGTGAAAAACTCGATTGCGGATTTTTGTTTCTATCTGTTATATTCTATGCCGCATTCATAAAATGTTTCCTGTTTTATTTGTCACTCACATCTGCTAAGTGTCCCAGTGCAAGATCATTTCTGGATTTTTTCTTAACCTGATAAAGCATCGCATCTGCCGCATGCAGAAAATCCCAGCTCTTTGTATCATCTTTCGGAATATCATAACAGATTCCCTGTGAGATTGTCACGATAGGCATTGCCTTAGAATATGCATGTTGGATTCCAAGATCAATGATCCGCTGCCGCAATCCCTCCGCCGCATGTCTGACCGCTTCCTCCGTCATATTCTGATAGAGAATGATAAACTCATCCCCTCCATATCTCGCACAGAATATCATATCATTCTGCATCAGCTCAAGCTGCTTTGCGATCCGCTTAATGCACTCATCCCCTGCCTGATGTCCGTAGTTATCATTATACTGCTTAAAATAATCGATATCCAGGATCTCCATGGCAAGCGGCGTCTGCTCTGATAATGCCTTCTCAAATACCTGATCCAGATAATCATTAAGGCGGAACCGGTTTGCCAGGCGCGTCAGTGCATCCGTCTCTGACTTTTCCAGAAGCCGTATATTTGCTTCTTCCATCTCGCGTCTTTTTTTGTTCGCCCGCTCTAAAGATTCCCGCACATCAAGCATATTTGCGATCATCGCCTGTTTTTCTTTTTCCATGATCTCGGACAACTCGTAGTACTGCCCCGCAGCCTCTAAATATGCATCATTATCCTTATGCATACGGTAAAACTTAATTTTCAGGGAAATAATCTGCCTCTGAAGATTGACGATCTTTGACTGCCATGTCAATGGCTCTAAAATTTCCATTACCCGCAAAAAAGCATCATCATTTCCGATTTCAAGCAAAAGCTGGCTGAATTCATAAAGATCACTAAAAATATCCATGATCGGAATATCTGCATTGATCTCCTCACAGATCAACCGGATGCATTCATCACGCGCCGCCGTCTTTCCGGTTGCATGGCATACCTGTGCCTTAAAACAGCGAAAACTGAGCAGTTCAATGCCATCAATACGGCCCGCGCACTCATCCGAGACAAGCTCTGCATAATGTGCTGCACGCTCCGGCATATCGCGATACAAAAAACCGGTTCCCATTCCTATATAAACACAGGTGATCAGGCGGTAATTTTTATCATCTTTCACAAAATCCTTTACATGCTGTCCACAATTTTCAAAATATCTCTGTGCCTCTAAATATTGTCCACAGGATAAATATAAATTTCCAAGATTTATATCTATCATGGTTTCTTCCTGTTTTAACTGATATTTCGTACAGAAATTCAATCCGGTCAGATAATAGTCAAGTGCGATCGGCTCATTTCCCCGATTGATCGCCGTAATTGCCATCAGATTATATGCACGCGCCACAAGTTCCCACTGATTTGATTCATTCAGATAAGATACGCCTTTGCTGATGCAGAAAAAAAACTTTTCACTTTCATTTAACAGATAATAAGTCTCTGCACTGTAATAGTATGCAAATCCAAGCAGCTTTGGATCATTTTTTTTCATTGCATACTGTTCAATATCATAACAAAACTTCAATGTCCGTTTTGCATCGTTTCCCCGGCTGTCGTACACTCCCTGTATCCATGCGCGGACAATTTCATCATATCCGTCGTATTCCATGTGCACTGCCTCCTCTCATTCCACAACAGACATTTCTTTTCACGTTTTCTCTCTAAAAAGAATGCCATTTTATTATAAAATAGAACTGTGTCTTATTCAAGGAAGAATGCTTTTTCTTTTATTCGAAATATGCTACCGGATCCACGGGTGTGCCATCTTTATCAAGTTCAAAATACAGATTGCTTCCCTCTACCGTGAAGTATTTCGTCGGCTCTCCAACATATCCTAATACATGTCCGGCCTCCACATAATCTCCCTTTGCAAAATTCAGCTCCTTTAACTGTCCGTAAACTGCCTCATAGCCATCACCCAGATCGACCGTAACTGTACAGCCTGTCACCTCATCATTTTCAATACTCTTAATCTGGCCTTTGGCAACTGCATAGACTTTATCATTGACCTCACCTGCAATGATCACTGCCGGATTATATTTATACTGGTCAAGCGTCGGGAAATAAACCGTGGAATCCATGCTGTAATTGATGATCACGTTTCCCTCCATCGGCCAGAGCAGCTCCTCCGAAAAATGAAGTGTCTGTGCTTTGCCTGTCGTCTGAATGCTCTGTGCTGCTTCTGTTTCTTCCGTTTCCGCTGCATTATTTTCTTCTGCAAGTTCCGCCGTTACGGCAGGATCATCCAGTTCATTCTCCATTTCATTTAAAGACTGTTTTGGAGGAACCAGTGCAGATGCCTCGGCAGACTGCTCCGAACTCTCCTCTGCTGCAATATCATCTGCCTGTTTCTGCATTTCTTCTGCAAGTTCGGCTTCCATCTGCTCCCGTTCCTTTTCCTGTCGGCTGCTGTATAACGCAGTCGTTCCAACTGCCGCTAAAGCGATCAGCAGCCCCGCAATCACATATTGTCTGTACCCCAAAAAACCTTTCTTTTTCATTATTTCTCACCATCCATTATTTATTTTTAACCATAGTGTTTCCACATCCCGGATGGTTTATACGATTATTTTTTTATTTCTTTCCTATAAATTACCAGCCTGCCCGATCACTGCTCCCTTATAAAAATAAGCAAGAATCTCCCGATAACCATATCCCTCTTTTGCAAGTTTCTCTGCTGTATTCTGGCTTAATCCAAAACCATGTCCCATGCCCCTTGCCACGATACGCACATGATCGTCTATTTCCGTGATCGTAAAGCAGGCAGATGGAAGCTCTAATGCATGGCGGAACTGCTCTCCATCGTATGTTTCCCCCGCAACTTTGATTTTTGTCACATACTCTGCCGCATCGCGGCTTACGATCTCAATCTGTGTCAGTTCCGTCAGCCCTGCATCAGGATATGCCGCACGGCATTTTTCCAGGAACTCCTCTTTTTCATAATAAAACACGGAAAGATAACCTTCCGCCGTGGTGTCCGCATGACATTCTGCCGTAACAAGATATGGCATGTCTGCATCTTCATATAACTCTGACATGCTGCGTGTCCGCCCACTGCTGATCGCATGATATGCCGCATATATGTAAGTTCTGTTATATAAGAGTGTCTCCCCCGCCGTCGCTTCCACACAGGATTTCAGTTTCTGATAATTTTTATCAAAATTTTCTCCCCAAAGCTCCTGCTGCTGATCCGGCGGCATGCTCTCCGGTTCCTTCGTCCCCGCCTGCATGGCATCATACAGATTCGTTCTGGCGATCACACATTGTGCTTTGATCGTTTCCGCTGATTTATCAATCCCGATCTCCTGCGCCACGATCTGCAAGACCTTCATCTCAGTTTCTTCATCCTCATCCTTACTGTCTCCACTTTGTGTCTCTGCCTGTCCTGATAAGATATCTTTTTTATTTTCCTGATGCTCCCGGACTTCCCTCTCCATACCCTCTACACTGTCTATTGTGTTCAGTACTTCCTGCGCCCCTTCCTTTCCATAAATGAGGTTTTCCAGGCGCATTCGCTGCATCAGTGTTGTGATAAAAACCGGCACCAGTAATATCAGACATATTCCTTTCAGCCAGAAACCTGCACGTTTTCTTCGTCTTTTTCCCATAAAAAAATCTCCCTGTCCATTTAATATATGAAACAGAGAGACTTCTCATTCAGATTTTTTACATCACATTCATTACCAGACTAAATGCCTGCATCATTACAAATCCGATCTCTGCCATGATCAGCAGTGCATAAAGTACGGTATACACGATTGGAAACGCCATTTTGCGTTTTAAAAGATGTGCCCGCCATACATAATAACCAGGCTTTAAAAAGATTGCAAACAGGATCAGTCCAAGTATTTTATAATTCTGCTTGTTGATCTTTACAATGTCGATGACAACAAAAATAATGAATGCCGCAAGCAATGCATAATTAAGCAGAGAAAATATCACATAACTTCCATTGTACATCACATTCATATAGCTGCCATCCATAATGCTGTCATAAGTCATTGCCTGAAATACAGATGATGTCGCAACCATGCTGATGATCTCACGCAGCGGCATTACGATCAGTAACAGATAGCAGAAAATATCTGAAACCGGACCATGCTGCTCCTGTGGTGTCCAGTTATTCTGGCTGTACTGCGGATTGCCATAGGTCTGCTGTCCTCCATTATACTGCTGATCCCCGTAAGTCTGCTGTCCATTGTTATACTGCTGATTGCCATAGGTCTGCTGTCCGTTGTTATACTGCTGATCCCCGTAAGTCTGTTGTCCATTGTTCATGTTCTGATTTTCGTCCATAATCTCCTCCTTAATTTTGCTTTATTTTTTCTGTCTGTTTCCAATAATATTGGAAAGAGCTGCAAACTGCTCTAACGTGAGCGCCTCCCCCCGGATGGTAAGCGGTTCTCCAAGTTCTGCGATACACTCCTGTATCTCTTCCTTGGAAAGATGTACCTGCGGCGCATTCGACAATCCGTTCGCCAGTGTTTTTCTTCTCTGGTTAAACGATGCCCGGATAATGTGAAACATCAGTTTTTCATCATCCACCTGTACCGGCACCTCCTCGTGTCTGGTCAGCCGGATCACTGCACTGCCGACATTCGGGCGCGGCATAAAGCAGTTTGGCGGAACATTGGCAACGATCTGGGGTTTTGCATAAAACTGCACCGCTAACGACAGTGCACCGTAATCTTTCGTTCCCGGTCCTACCTGCATGCGGTCTGCAACTTCCTTCTGCACCATGACCGTAATGCTGTCGATCGGAACATGGCTCTCAAAAAGTCCCATGATGATCGGTGTGGTAATATAATAAGGAAGATTTGCAACGACCTTGATCGGCTTTCCACCATTTCTTTCCATCGCAAGTTTTGCGATATCCAGTTTTAAAATATCCTGGTTGATCACAGTCACATTGTCATAAGCGCTTAATGTATCCTCTAAGATCGGGATCAGATTGGTATCGATCTCTACCGCAGTCACTTCCCTGGCATTTTCACACAGATACTGTGTCATCGTACCGATACCCGGACCGATCTCAAGAACAAAATCATCCTTTGTCACTCCCGCGGCCTCGACGATCTTCTCAAGTACATGCGGATCGATCAGAAAGTTCTGCCCGAATTTTTTCTGAAAATTAAAATGATATTTCTGCAAAACCGCAATCGTATTCTGCGGAATCCCTAATGTAGCCATAAAACTCCTCTCAATCCTCCCGGTTACTTAATATTTCCTCAAACAGCGTATCTAAAAACTCTTCATACAACCCGTTAAATGTCTCATGAAAAGTCTGTGCCACACTTGCATCTCCCTGACCTGTCATCTGTGCCTCCTCAAAAAGTGCAAATGCCGTTTCATAAAGCTCCGGATTTTTATCATAAAATACTTCCGTCAGTCCATCCTGAAAAGCAAACTGCGCCTCCTGGGAAAGATTGTCCTTGAAATCTTCCTTGGAAATACAGCCTTTCTCCTCATAATCAGAAAGATAAATATGTCCCTCTGCAGATTTTACAAAATCGCGAAATACCGTTGCCACATCCTCGTATGTAACAGGAACATAATTCTCATTCCAGTATCTGTCAAATGTTTCCCTGTCCGGAAAGTGTGAAAAAATATCGTTATCCATGTTATTCTCCATTTCTGCGTGTGAAAATTCTTATGTTTCACACTATTCTCCATTTCTGCGTATAAAATATTGTATACAATAAACAGACTGCGCATTCCATGGGCAGGCCTATCGCCATAAATATACAAACAGGATGCCATCACGGTCTGTCCGTCTCTGACACCCTGTCTTTCATTATATACAAAAATCATATATAAGGCAAAGATTTATTTTTCATCGTGGAACATTTCGATAACACTGTTCAGCCGTACAATATTCTCACGGTTATTGTCCACAAGTGTTTCATTTCCCTGGACGATTCCGGAAACCTCAAGTGTTTTCTGTGCAATATCCGTCACACCATCAGCCGCCTCGGAAACCGTCGAACTGACACCCTGCATGGCATCTGCAATCTCAACAATAGAACTTAACAGTGTATTGATCTGTCCGCTGATGGCAGACATATCATCATCAAATACGGTTGCATCTTTCGTATACTGGTCTGCAACCCCCATAAAGTCCTCATAATCTTTTAGTACTGTCTGCTCTAAGAAATCCGTACTTTCCTTTAAGCATCCTGTCATATTTGCCACAGCCTGGTTTACCTCGGCAATGATTTCATTGATACTGCCGACCGTCGTGGATGTCTGGGCTGCCAGCGTACCGATCTCTCCGGCAACGACTGCGAATCCCTTTCCTGCCTCTCCGGCTCTTGCCGCCTCGATTGAGGCATTTAATGCCAGCAGATTCGTCTGACTTGAAATTTCAAGGATTGCCTGTGTAAACTGGTTGATCTTTTCTACTGCTTTTGCCTGCTCCATGGCAGCTTCCGTTTTCTGCTGTACATTTTCGTACATCTGAACCGTTTTTTCGCTTGCAGCCTGCGTCTTTAACTTAAGCTGACCTGCGCGTTCCTTTACCTCAACAGAAGACTCCCGTCCCTCCTTTGAATACCGCTCAATATCCGTTGCGCGCTCTTTGATGTCACTGACTGTGGTGTTGACCGTCTCCATCGTCGCCGCTGTCTCTTCCATTGCTGCTGCAAGTTCCTGCGTCGTATCTGTGTTGACGCTGCTCATCTCACGCACACGTTTCGTTGTATCAGAAAGCTGTTCTGTCGTATTTTTCAGATCTGTGTATACATGACGGATATTTGCTACCATTTGACGCAGATTCTTGCGCATGTTGTGAAGTGATATCGCCATTCTTCCGGTTTCATCTTTTCTTTTATAAAGGTGCTGGTTTGCCGGATTGCTCGCAAACTCAAATTCAGCCGTCTGTTTTACGATACCGTCGATCTGGGTGATCGGCTTTGTGATTGTAAATCCGAGTACTGTACCGATAATTATAGTAAGTATCATTGCAAAAGCAGCTCCTCCGAATATCTGTTTTGCAAGCTGTCTGGATTTTTCCTGCAGTTCAGTTTTTGGTGCCGTAAGGACAAATTTCATGCCATTTTCCAATGTCTTATAATACATGACCTTATCTTTTCCCTGATAAGTATAGGAAACGGCAGTCTCCTCCGTCTGCTCATTTCCAAGCGCATCCACTACAGCCTGCAAACCACTGTCTGCATCTGCAAGGTTACTTCCAATCTCAAGATCTTTGTGATACATTACCTCACCGGAATCATTGGCAAGGAAACCATAACCACTATCAAATATACTTAAAGAATCAATCGTATTTGTAAATTCACTGAAATCAATATCCATTCCAATGATACCAATGGACTCTCCATCCACCTCAATCGGAATAACATAAGAAATCATATACACACCTATGTTAGAATTCAGATATGGTTCCATCCAGGTTTCTTTTCCGTTCTGTACCGGAATATAATACCATCCGACATGCTCCACATCACTCGGATCATACATGGAAAAGTCTGTTGGCGTCACACTCTCAAATTCACTGTCACTGTTGTTCCTTGTAAGGAAAAGCCCGCTTGTCGGTTCCGTAAATTCAGGGTTATAACGGATATACGCTGTGAGTGCTCCCTTTGTGTTCTGTGCAGACTGCATCAGGATAGGAAGCATCTGCTTTGTATAAGTATCCACATAATCCCTGCTTGTCCGGAAAGATGCTGCATGTTCCAGTTTGGCAACTGCAATGCTGTATACCATTTCCACTGACTGTGAAACATTCTGCATCATGGTATCAAGTTCATCGCTCTGACTCACACACTTAAGCTGCATTTCCTGCTGTGAATCTTCATAAGAAGTGCTGACTGAGTTTACAATACTGATCGCTCCGCAGATAAATGTAGATACCAGCGAACATAGTATTACGGTTACAATAATTTTTGTTTTTATTGATTTCATACCAATTTCCCCCTCTGTCCAGATTCCTCCTGTTGTTTCAATTTTACCATATTCGACTTTATTTTCAATAAAATATATACTGTTTCGTTATGTTTTCGTAGATTTTAAAAATTATATGCTATTTTTTTATTCATTTTATCGAACATATTTTCGTTTTTCTATTGCATGTGTTTTGATTTTGTGTTATATTGATTTTATCGAACACTCGTTCTGTTTTTAGTAATATGCGACCGATAATCCAACCCCGTTTATATGTAACTATGAAGAATATGAAAAGACCATGAGAAATGGAGATCAACATGAACATCCAGCAAAATATGTCCCTAATGGAAAAACTTTCTATACTTACCGCCGCTGCAAAATACGATGTTGCCTGTACTTCCAGCGGTGTGGACCGCCGTGGCAATGGCACCGGCATGGGGAACTCTCTCGCCTGCGGAATCTGTCACTCATTCTCTGCGGATGGGCGCTGTATTTCTCTGCTCAAGATCCTCTTTACCAATGAATGTATTTTTAACTGCGCCTACTGCCAGAACAACTGTAACTCCGATGTAAAACGGGCTTCCTTTACCCCGGATGAAGTCTGTGAGCTGACGATAGAATTTTACCGGCGCAACTATATTGAGGGACTTTTCCTAAGTTCCGGCATCATGATCAGTCCCAATTACACGATGGATCTGATCTATCAGACCCTCTACCGGCTACGCAATGTCTACCATTTCAACGGCTATATCCATGTCAAAGCGATTCCCGGCGCAGATCCTGTCCTTGTGGAAAAAGCCGGTTTTCTTGCCGACCGTATGAGTGTCAATTTAGAACTTCCGACCGCCGACAGCTTAAAGAAACTGGCTCCCTATAAGTCCAGAACTACTATTTTAAAACCAATGCGCCAGATCCAGAACCGCATTACGGAAAATAAGGATGAACTTGCCATTTACCGCAAAGCACCGCGTTTTGTCCCCGCCGGTCAGAGCACACAGATGATCATTGGTGCCACTCCGGAACACGATTATGAAATCATGCGCGTTGCTGAGACACTTTATCAGAAGTTTGACTTAAAGAGAGTTTTTTACTCGGCTTTTGTCAATGTAAACCACGACTCAAACCTGCCGGTTCTGCCGGGTGGTCCGCCTCTTTTACGTGAGCACCGCCTCTATCAGGCAGACTGGCTGCTGCGCTATTATGATTTTAAAGTAGATGAATTACTGACCAAAGACCGCCCGGATTTCAATATCTATCTGGATCCAAAATGTGACTGGGCACTCCGTCACCTGGAGTATTTTCCGGTTGAGATCAACCGCGCCGATTATCACACCCTTTTGCGGGTTCCCGGCATCGGTGCAAAATCTGCCTCCCGCATCGTAAAGGCAAGACGTATGAATAAACTCGATTTTTCCGATCTGAAAAAGATCGGTGTCGTACTAAAACGTGCCCTATACTTTATCACCTGTTCCGGTCGCATGATGTATCCCACAAAATTAGACGAGGATTATATCTGCCGCAGCCTGATTGCCGACCGTACCCAGATTCCACGCGAAATACGTGAGGCAGGATATCAGCAGCTCAGTTTGTTTTCCTGATGATGCTGAATGGAGATTAGTGTGAAAAATAAGATTTTTCACATGCAGGATTTGTGCTTACGCACAAACTTGAGATGCAAATGAAAACGTTGTTTTCATTGAAAAACAGCGCAAGAATGGGGATTAATATGTACACATTTATCTGCGAAGATTCTCCCAACGGAATTTTTTCCGGCATTTATGATGCGTGGGATTTTAAAGTAAATCAAAATAAAAAATATCCAGCCGGCAGCACAGCGACTGACACTTCTTCCCGCATATACCCGCATGCCTGCTCGCACGAAGATATCCACGTTGTCTGCCATGAGCCGGACAATTATCAACTGTTTTATGAGTATATCCATGTGGAAACTTCCACAGAAAAATCAGATAAAGTCGCCCGTACCATCCAGTGCAGGCTTGGCAGTGAATTTTACGATGCCATTTTAAATGCGATCCTCTCCATTGTTCCCGCGAAAAAGAATGACTTAGACAAAGCCGACGCTATTTACCACACTCTTGTACTTGGTCTGAATACAGCCGCCGGAGCACGCGCCATCCATGATCTCTCCAATCCTTATGTCCACCGCCTGTTTACATTGTCGCGCGCTACCGCAAACGAAGCGCATCACCTGCTCGGCTTTCTTCGTTTTTCGGAACTGGAAAATGGTGTTTTATTCTCCACGATCCATCCAAAAAATAATGCCCTGCCGATATTAGCAGAGCACTTCACCGATCGTCTCCCACAGGAGAATTTTATGATATATGATGAGAACCGGCAGCTTGCCGCAGTCCATGCCGCCGGCAAGAACTTCATGCTGGTGGATGCCTCCGGCATAGATCAGGACCTTTTAAAACGTACCTCCGAAAAAGAGTCTGCGTATCGGAAACTGTGGCTGGCCTTTTTTGACCAGATTGCGATCCAGGCACGGATCAATCCAAAACTTCAGGCACAGAACATTCCGAAGCGCTTCTGGAGTGATACACCGGAACTTGCAAAAAAATAAAGCCCTGTTCCAATTGAACAGAGCATCTCTTTACTATCTTATATATATTATAACCAAACTATTCTTTTTTGTAAATAATATCCTTATTACGAAACAGCCTTTCCGCATTTGCCCTCGTCGCCTGTTCTACTTCCTCCGGCGTGATCCCTCTTAATTCTGCGATCTTTTTAATCACAAACGGGATGTATGAAGAATCGTTTCGCTCCCCGCGGTGCGGCTCCGGCGCCATATACGGACAGTCCGTCTCAAGAAGGATCCGATCAAGCGGGATCTCCTGTACGGTCTCCTTTAACTTTTTCGCATTTTTAAAAGTCACAACACCGCCGACACCGATATAATATCCCATTTTTATAAATTCCTGTGCCATCTCTTTCGAATAAGAATAACAGTGGATCACTCCCGGTATCTCCTCCGCATGTACTGATTTCATCACTTCCATAGTATCCGCTGCCGCATCTCTGGAATGGATGATGACAGGAAGTGACGCTTCTCTTGCCATTTTCATCTGTTCCGCAAACCAGTATCTCTGCTGTTTTTGTACTTCCGGTTCTTTATCCCAGTAATAATCCAGCCCGATCTCTCCGACCGCAGCTACTTTTTCTTTTTTGGTCTGCTCTTTCAGCCATGCAAATGTTTCCTCATTCAGGCCACTGATATCGCTCGGATGTACACCGACTGCTGCATAGACAAACGGATACTTCTCCGACAGTGCAAGCGTTGTTTTGGTAGATTCGATTGAGGCACCGACATTGATAATCGTTCCTACACCACGCCCTGGCATAGATGTGATCAGCGCATCCCTGTCCTCCTCAAACCGTTCATCATCATAGTGTGCATGTGTTTCAAATATCATAATTATATTTCTCCTTTATTTACCTGCATGAGTACCGGGATTTTTCCAATGATCTCACCGCCAGGTACACTCTGTCCACCATATACAGCCTCGATTACCGGTGCAATCCCTTCAACTGAAATCCTGCTTTAAATATATACCCTTTTACGCCAAGTTCCAATACTTTTACAATATATTTTAGATCTGTCTTTTTAATTTAACCGGAAAGTTTCAATGGCATTTTCTAACTGTTTCATGCTGTCCATCATCTTTACGACTTCGGATTTTAAAGCCTCTGAATCCTCCATCTGCTGTCCAAGGAAGCGATTTATTTCCTCCGTGGTTCTTACGGTATGTTCAGAAGAATCCCCGATTGCACGTATTTTATCTAACACTGCATGTCTTCTACCGTTCATCTCATCCACTTTTCCCGATATCTCATCCAGTTCCTGTATCATACTCTCCATGACGCTGCTCATGTTTCCAAATGCCTCCATGGTATATCCGGCACTCTCTACCATTTCATTGACTTTGCCGCTTGTCTCCATGACACATTCCCCGGACTGCAGGACTTCATTTTCATTTCCGCTACGGTCATGATCAGGGATCTCATTCTTGTAATGGTATGAAATAATGCCTCGGAAAGTTTTCCAAACTCTCCACCTTTTTTCCGTTTCTCTTTTTCCTGTACCGTAAGATCTCCGTTTGCCACACGATCAAGTCTTCCGATACTTTTTCTGATATTGCGCGTAATGCCTGCCGTGATCACGGTTGCAATAAGCATGGCCGCAATGCATGCCGCAACGATCATAGCGATCGTGATATCCCGGATATCTTTCGTTCCTGCGGTAATGTACTCAATCGGCACCATCACAACAATTTTTCCACCTGTCACGGAACTCTCTGCACTCATATAATAATAACGTCTGCCATCCACTTTTACATAACTGCTGCTTTCTGCTGTATCTATCAGACCACTGTCAACCGGATTATTTACGCTGATCATCCTGCCATCTGCAGTCATATCTATGGCTGTAAGCGCTGATTTTTCATAGTTCTGGGTAAGTCCCTCATAAGATTTCTGATACGAAACAACACCTATTATGATAATAAAAATAATGGGTACTAAAAATCCCGTTATTAACTGCAGTCGGATCGAGCTGTGCGGTACAACGATTTTTATCTGATGCAGTTTTATTTTTTTCGACATAAAAAAACCTCCCATCTTTTTATCTTTATCATAAAAGGACGAAAGGTTTTATAAAATGTCTTATTTTTTAATTGGGTATCGTTTTTTTATTAAATGGAAATATTAATATTCTCTACCGGACTCTGTCCTGCTGCAAGTGCAGTTTGCGCCGAAGCACCTGTATAAGCAGCGGATGTGCCCTGCGACAATGTATCGGTATCACCGCTCATTGTCTGATCTGTCTCTAGCTCTGCATCCTGCTGCGCCTGCATCTTAATCTGTGCCTCCGTCAGCTGTAAATTTGTGGATTCGGCAGACAGACTCACGATCACACCGGAATCCGGCGATATATCAGACGTATTGCGGTTTCCCATCTGGTCTTTGATGTATTTCATATCCGCTTCACTGATCTTGCTTTGCTCCTGACGTCTGTGACTGTTGCGCTTCTGCCGTATCTCGATCCTTTTTGCCTTTTCTTTCTGTACGTTCTGGATCTCTTCGATTGCAATTTTTTCCTTTAACTCGCGTTCTTTATTTGCTGCACGGCGCTTGATCTCACCTTTCTTCTGCGTCACCTCAGACTTGTTTTCGCTTTTATATTTTCTATTTTCTATCTCTTCCTGTTTCAAATGACGCACTTTAAGCTGCGCACACTCTACCATCCGTCTTGCATGTGCAACTGCTGCAGATATTTCCTTGCTGTCGTATTCTCCCGTTGCGGCATACCGCTGCAAAGTGGCAAGCCTGCTTTTTGCCTTCGTCAGCGCATTTGCTGCCCCCTGCGGTTTCTTTGCACGCAAAAGCTGATTGGAAACTTCCTTATAGTTATAATTCAGTTTTTTCTTTGTGCCGCTGCTTTTGCTCTTTCCACAGACGTACTCAATACGCGCACGCGAATCCTTATTTGCATTTTTAATAGTCAATGTTCCAGCCATTGCCACTGCCACCGTGGTGCTCCCGGCACTGTTCACCGAAACTCCCATAACTCATATTCCTCCCTGACGTCATGACAGGGATCACATAATATTTTTTACCCGCTTTGCGCGTGCCTGTCATGAAAAATGAATCCATTCATATATCTTTAACATCGGCAAAACTGCACAAAATAATTACCTTCAATTTACATGATATGACACATCCAGAGCGTTTCCGCAATGTTAACCATACAAAACAATCCCAATATTACTGCAGACATATTTAAGACCAGTACCGGCACTTCTTTTCTGATCTGCCCGCGCATCTGTCTGATACAGAAAAGACAGACCGCCATCAGAATAAAATACAGGTAAATATACGGCCGGTCCGCCGATGCATAGATCGTCGGCGAAAAACCCATGACAATACCGGATGCAAGCCCGACACCAAGTATGGCAATCGTATAGAAATACGTTTCCAGCTTTTCTCTCATCAGGCAAAACAGTGCATAGGACATTCCTGCCACCGTCACGATCAAAAATATCACCGGGAACCAGTTCGCAGGATCTTTAAAATTCCATTCCGCTGTCTGCTTTGGTATGATAAATATTTTTTCATACCACGGATGCCCGGTGCGGATCAGTGCATATCCAAGGATACAAAATACCGGAACAGATGACAGCAGCGTTTTTATCAAATTTTTTGTTTTCAGTCCGACCAATACGGCAAGCACGGCCGAGACGATCAGGAAAATACTGTTGACCTGCGCAACAAAAATGCGTTCTATATTTGCAGCCCCCATATATATTTTTTCCAAAACGGAAAAGTATGCAAATTCCGGCATACGTCCTTCCACTTCCTGCATACTGCGAATGCCGTTTCCCGGGCAGCGCAGAATCGTAAAAAGCGAGATCACATCAATGACTGCATATCCGTAGATCCACAGACTTCCAGACTTCTTTCTGCGCCAGCTATAAACCATGGCAAGAAACAGCAGCACCAGCAAAATTGCAGCAACCTGCTCCTGACTGCTGCAAAAAATGCAGGAAACCACACCGCCTGCACCTTCATACCAGTGTACATGTCCTTTCTGTGCCAGTTTCTGTAAAAGCAGGGCAATGTATAATAACCCAAGAAGCGGCCACAGATAATTGACCGTTGTCGCGATCCAGCCTGCTGACACCATATCAGAAAATGGATAAAGCAGCATAAATGCACAGACAAGCCATTTACCTGCCGTTTTATTTATGTTACATTCCATATCCAGATATTTTTCCGGATTCAAGAATAATAAGCGGTATAATAATACAGGAATCAATGTAAAAACAATAATATCCAGTATCTTCCACAGCCATGGAACCTGTACCAACGGGATAAGTACAAATTCGATTGCCATTCTTGAAGACCATGTCGCATAGCGGTGTGCTAAGATTTCCCAGATACTTCTTCCATCCATCAGAGTCTGAAAATAGACAACATCATCCCCCGCAGAAATTTTAATGACCAGATGCCAGATGAGCGCCGTCACAAACACCACCACAAATGGAATATTTTGCCTGAATACCTTTTGTATTTTTTCTTTCACTCTTTTGTTCCCCGATGTACTAGCAGATCTCAGCTCCGCTCGGCATTGCTTTTTCCGGTGTCATCAGTGCAAGATTACCCTCTGCATCTTCTGCACATAAGAGCATTCCCTCAGATAAAACTCCGGCAAGTTTTGCAGGTTTTAAGTTCACAAGTACCATTACTTTTTTGCCGACCATCTCTTCCGGTGTGTAGTATTTGCGGATACCGGAAACGATCTGTTTTACCTGACTTCCGATTTTTACCTGGGAACATAATAATTTCTTTGACTTCGGCACTGCTTCACAGGAAATGATCTCTCCGACCTGGAACTGCATTTTCATAAAATCATCATATTCGATCTCCGGTTTTGCCTCGATATCGATTGCTTCGCCTGATTCCTCTGTAGTCTCCGGCAGCTCGCCAAGCGCCTTCTGCTCTGCCTCAAACTCTGCTTTCTGTGCTTCACGGATCGCATCGATCTTTGGCATGATCTCTTTTGCATCCAGACGTGCAAAAAGGATCTCCGGTTTGTCTGTCACTTTATTTCCATTCTCATAAAGTCCGAATTTGTCCAGATTATCATATTCACGCATACCTGCATTCAGCTGCGCTAAGATACGGTCTGCTGTCTCCGGTAAGAAGCTCTTTAACAGACATGCTCCGATCGTGATGGACTCTACCAGATTATAAAGTACTTCTGCCAGCCGGTCTTTTGCTGCCTCGTCCTTTGCAAGTACCCACGGTGCAGTCTCATCAATGTATTTGTTGCAGCGGCGGAATAAGTTAAATACCTCTGTGATTGCATCTGCAACACGCAGATTTTTCATCTTCTCTGCAACTTTATCTCTCGCAGATGTCACAATTGCCTTTAAGTCTGCATCAACTTCCTCTGTCACACCTGTGCTCTTTACCACACCGTCAAAATATTTATTGCTCATGGAAATGGTACGGTTTACAAGGTTTCCAAGGATATTAGCAAGGTCAGAGTTGTAACGCTCGATGACAAGATCCCAGGTAATGATTCCGTCATTTTCAAACGGCATCTCGTGTAATACAAAGTAACGTGTTGCATCCACGCCGAATAAATCAGCCATATCATCTGCGTAGATCACGTTTCCTTTAGACTTACTCATCTTCTCGCCGCCCTGTAAAAGCCACGGATGACCAAACACCTGTTTTGGCAGCGGCAGATCCAGTGCCATCAAAAAGATCGGCCAGTAGATCGTATGGAAACGGATGATGTCTTTTCCGATCAGATGTAAGTCTGCAGGCCAGTTCTTGTTGAACAGATCACTGGAATTGCCGTCTGCATCGTATCCAATCTTGGTGATATAGTTGGTCAGAGCGTCCAGCCACACATAAACGACATGTTTCGGATCGAAATCTACCGGAATGCCCCAGGAAAATGATGTTCTGGAAACGCACAGATCCTGTAATCCCGGAAGTAAGAAGTTGTTCATCATCTCATTTTTTCTGGAAACCGGCTGGATAAATTCCGGATGCTCATTGATGTAGTTGATGAGTTTGTCAGCATATTTGCTCATTTTAAAGAAATATGCCTCCTCTTTTGCCGGCTGGACCTCACGTCCGCAGTCCGGGCATTTTCCATCCACAAGCTGTGACTCTGTCCAGAAAGATTCACACGGAGTACAGTAAAGTCCCTCGTAGGAACCTTTGTAGATGTCACCTTTATCGTATAATTTTTTGAAGATCTTTTTTACCTGTTTCTCATGGTCTTCATCGGTTGTACGGACAAAATTATCATAGGAAGTGTTCATCAGATCCCAGATGCGTTTTACCTCTCCGGCTACATTGTCCACATACTCTTTCGGAGTGATCCCGGCCTTCTCGGCCTTCTCCTGGATCTTCTGACCATGTTCGTCCGTTCCGGTCTGGAAGTAAACATCATAACCTTCCTGACGGCGGAATCTTGCGATCGCATCTGCAAGTACGATCTCGTAGGTATTTCCAATGTGCGGCTTGCCGGATGTGTAGGCAATCGCTGTTGTCATATAAAATTTTCCTTTGCTGCTCATGTGTATTTCCTTCTTTCTTAATGATTTGCTTGTTGATACTGTGGGTTATTTCATCTTATAAATAAAAAAAATCCCGTCCTCTAAAAAGAAGACGAGATGTTATCCCGTGGTACCACTCCCATTTACCGGCACAAAATGCCAGCCTCATTTCGATATCTCACGGACTGCCCGGATACATACTGTACCGATGCTCATCTGCTGTAATATCTCCCGCTGTAACAGGCGGACCTGTCGGGACTTATCTGTCAATTTTAAACAGTTCAGTCCTGCCACTCCAAAGCCATCTTCCATCTATATCCGCCCGTTTCCTCTCAGCCTTATTCCGATTCGGTATTTCAGTTTCTGTGATACAGGTTTTCTTATTAAAATACCTGACTCACAACACCTTTTCCGGAAATATAGAAACTTCTCTGTAAAGTTCCAACAGATGTACTCTCTTTTTCATGGTGTTTTATTTCTTACGATTATTTTCAATCTAGCATGGAATGTGTAAAAAGTCAAGCGGCTGATCCACTCTACTTTTTTTGCTTGCCATTCGAGGTTACTGTTCAGAGGTAAACTTGTAACAAAAGAACCGATGGTATAGACTAATCGTAGTCAAAACCATCGGTTTTCTTATGCAAATATTTCTGCAATCTCGCGGAACAGATTGGTCTGCTCTTTTCTGCGCATCAAAACCAGCATGCTCATGCATTTACAGAGATGGTCGATGCTTGACGGACTCCGGAATGACACAGCCTGCGCCTGTTTTCTTTTATATTTTCTCAGCAGCCGTTCGGCTTCGTTATTCGTGGCAGGTACATTCTTATTATGGAGGAAAAGAAGATGATCTTTCTTATACTTTTTCATCCTTTTGTACAGGTTGTATCCATCACGGTAGTATTTCCCAGGCGGCTCATAGTCGTATTCATCCCCAGCTATGGACAGGATTGTTTTATAACGTTCTTCAAATTCGGAGACGGTCTGCGGATCTGGCTCTTCTGATTCAGATAAACCATTCCGGTAATGGATCATTTCCTGTATCAGGGAATGCATCTGCCTGTTCCAGGTACGGTCCTTTTCGTTGTCCATGCTGTCTTTCAGATAACGCAGTACATGTGCAAGGCATTCCTGGTGGCCGGTTCCATACTTATAAAAGGTTACATCATGATCGTGGACCAGTGTCCCCTGATAGTCTTCAACGACCGTGCCCTTTATTCCATCGTGTCCCTTTTTGCCCCTGGCAAAATAGAGCACACCGCCATCCGGAACCGCACATACAAATACATACGAACTTTCCCCATTTACACGGGCATTGGTACAGTCTGTATGCATGACAGGGGAAAGCAGCATGTCGCAGAAAATCTCTTTACGCTGGGATTCTGTTTTTTGGGCAAATGACCGGCAGAGATTATTGATCATGCCTTTTGATATGTTTATTTTTCCATCTGTCAGATCAGACAAAAACCTGCGGCTTTTATCAATTGATGTACAGCAGTCATTATTCAGCAGAAACAGGAAAGCACGTAAATTTCCTCCATAGTTAACGTCATCAATGACTCCCTGTGGAAATGGTGCATGGATCCGTTCACCTGTTTTGGAATTATAGTACACATCGGCATGATACTCGGTCACATGCACTTCTACGCTGATGTCGATTTTCTGCTTTGTAATGGTTTTCGATGTTTTCTTAAAGTCAGGGTCATGGAGTACTTCTTCGGGTGCCGGAAGATAGATTTCCCTTGTCGGGGTGAGTTTCTTTCTGCAGTGCCCCCTGTGTCCTGGCTGTCCACCGGGTTTCCTTCCTGTTTTTTCGCGGCTGTTGGATATTTTTTTGCGGGCGATAGATTTTGAAGACGGGATGGATGAGTTTTCATAGTTCCGGTTAATCTGTGCCGTCAGTTTCTGTACTTTTTGTTTTTCATCATCAAGCTCTGTCTTTACTTTGTAAAGTTCCCGTCTCTGGGAAGTTACTTTTTCAAGGGCGATGTCGCGCTGTTTTTCTGCACGGATGGCCCTTTTTTCCATCATATCCGCCTTTTTTACTGCTTCGGCGACCATACGGTCGCATTCTTTTTGCAGCTGTTCAAAAATCTCAAACCATTGATTCCGAATCGTAATGGCATGGCTGTGTTCTTTTGCTACAGCTGCTTCCAGTTTTGCAATTCTGCGTTCCAGGGCACGCACCTGTGTAAGGTGCTGTTTTTCCATTCGGATATATTTTTCTCCCGATTGAAAGGCTGCAAGTTCTTCCTGTGCTGCTTTCAGCCTGTATTGAAGTACTGTAATGGTTTCAAAAGAATTCCCCATCCCCATGCCGCGTCCTTTCCTTAAATGTTTGTCAGATCATCAATGATTTTTTCTAATTCTGCATTATGTTCCTCAAGGGATTTGATCAATGAGGACTGGGTTTCGATGACCCTGTGCTGTAGTCCGTTTGTATGCTCAAGACTGCCTATAAGTTCTTCATATGCTTTGAGTTTGCTTTTATCATCTGCGTTCATTTGTGCCTCCTTAAGTATAGGATAAGTATAGCAGAAACAGGGACGAATGGGAAATCGGACGAATTACGGGACTGGCAGAATGACGGTGGATAACCGGCAGAAAAATGAAAGAAGCAGGAGTGGAAATCCGTATTCCAGCCATGTAAAAGCAGGAAAACATGCAGGTACTGTTTATAATTTCAAAAGAAAAAGCAGGATTCGGAAGTCGTTAACGAGACTTCCCATCCTGCTTGAGTTTATCCACAAATATATTTTTTTAAATTTCGTCAGTTTTTACAATGGTCTGAACAGTAACCATTCGAGAAGCGATCACTGCAAATTAATATATTTTTCTCCATTCCTTTCATCATCAAAATATGCTACACTAAAAACAGTTTAGTTCCTGTCTGTCTGACAGGAGTATTTGCGCAGCGTGCGCAGGAATGGAGAGTTTATGAAAACAAAATCTTATGTAACAACCTTATTGAAGTTTGCACTGGCTTTTACTTTTGCATTTATTCTGCTTATTTTGGCAAATGTAAATGTCGAAGCAAAGACTGCAACTGTCACAAATTTAAAAGAAACAGATATTGAGCCCTACGAAAATCCAGATATTACCCTTACCTGGGATGCGGTTTCGTCAGGTGACCAGACCATCTATTATCGTCTTGAAATAAGCGAGGACAAAATCACCTGGAAGGATGAAGGTTCCTATTACGAACCGACTGCGAAAATACATGCTCCGTCCGGCAAATCTGTTTTTTATGCGCGTGTCTGCGCCTACACAGCTCCTTACGACTATGCCTATATGGACGATAAAAATCTCTGTGATATTGGAAACTGGTCTGACACCTTAAAAGTTGTTGCACGGATCAGCGATAAAACATCAAAAATTACAGGAACCAAAGCAACCGCTGCATCCCTGTCCTTTAAATGGGCAGCCGTTTCCGGTGCATCCGGATATAAAGTTGTATATTATCCAAGTGGTCTTTCCGATCTTTCCAAGGAACTTACCACAAGTACAAATTCCTGTACGATTAAAAACTTAAAAGAAGATGGCTCTTATGCAATCTGCGTTTATGCCTTAAACAGCAATTCTGACTTTACGGCTGTTTCTAATACTTACACAGAAACCTACGCCACAACACTTCCAAAGAAAATACGTGATTTTAAAGTGACAACTGCTTATCCCGGAGATGCCAGCTTTGAATGGAAAGGCATTAATGGTGCCAAAGCATTTCAGTTGCAGATAACAAAAGTTTCTGATTCCAAAAAATTTAAAAAACCGATTGTAAACGAAACAAAATTTTACAGTTACCTTGGAACATATACCAATTCAAAAAAAATCAAAGCAGGCACTTTTTATTCAGCAAGAGTCCGTTCCTATGTCACACTTGCAGGCACTAAGCAAAAAGTTTACAGTCCATGGAGTACCGTCATTACTTTTGGCACCTCGCCTAAAAAGATTACTGCAAAACAGTCCGGCTCAGGAATAAAGATCAACTGGTCAAAAGTTTCCGGTGCTTCCGCATATGAAATATACGTTTCCACAAGCTACGATACGAAAACTTTTACGAAAGTAGACACCGTTAAAAGTAAAAACACCAGCTACACCCTGAAAAAATTTAAAAAAGAAGAAGTTGAAAAAAAATACCATGTATTACATCAGTGTCAAGCCGGTCTGCAAAGTCGGAAAGAAAAATTGTTCCACAACCGTTTATGTATCCAATCCTACATCAGTATTTTATAGCAAATAAAAAACTGACCATAAAATGATTGCAAAAACATCCGGGGCGAAACGGATACTCAAAGATATCTGTTTTGCCCCGGATGTTTAAAATTTATTCACACCGCATGTAATCTATAACTTACTCCACATTTTTCGTTGCGATCACATCCACACCTGTCCCTGCAACATTTTTCACAAGCACATCCCCGATGTGCACCGGGGCAGCAACCTCAACATTTTTCAATGCTTTGACACAGTCAAATATTTTTCCTTTCGGAATATCTTCTTTCGTCTTTACAGAAACCATCGCTTCGCTTCCTCCGGTGACTCTTACGGTGGAGGTCACGATCCTGGTCGGATTTGTTACTTCTTTTCTCGCATAGATATCACCGCGCTTACAGGTATTTCCCGTAACGCTTACGACTTCCCCATGTTCCATTTTTACAGTCAGCGGGCAGCCCATCGGACAGCCGATACAGATTAAATTTTTCTCTTCCATGATATACCTCCATTTTTGCGCTGCTTTTCAATGAAAACAACGTTTTCATTTGCATCTCAAGTTTGCGCGTAAGCATTTTATTCCCGCTCGATTTTCACTGTGATCGTCTTTAAATCCGGGTACTGCAAAAGCTGTTCTTTTGTCAGCTTGATCTCTTCCATCTCCCCCGGTGCCACAACCGGACGTTTTCTGTGAATGACTCTCTCATCATCAAAATAAGCGCTGACGTAACAGTTCTTGTATACACCGCCCACACGGAAACGGACTGTGATCTGCTCATCCATATTAGCAACATTGATGGTTCCCGGCACCGTATACCGGACACCCTCGATCGGATTTAAAACAATGTCGTTATCTCTTGCTGCCTTCACGCCATCTGCTTTCACATAAGCTGCCGCATTTTTTCCGGCTGTCTTTGCTTCCTCGGACACGAAATCCACCAGATCATGCACATGCAGCACATTTCCACAGGCAAATACACCCGGAATATTTGTCTCAAGGCTCTCATTGACCTTCGGTCCGGAAGTAACCGGGTTCATGTCGACACCCATGCCTTTGGAAATCTCATTTTCCGGGATTAGTCCTACCGAAAGCAACAGCGTATCGCAGCTATATTCTTCTTCGGTCCCCAGAATCGGTTTTCCTTTACTGTCAACCTCAGCTAACGTGATTCCTTCTACACGCTCTTTTCCCTTAATGTCCACAACCGTGTGGCTTAACTTTAACGGGATTCCGTAATCATCCAGACACTGCACAATATTACGTTTCAGACCGCCGGAATATGGCATTAATTCTGCCACGACCTTAACCTTTGCACCCTCAAGTGTCATTCGCCTTGCCATGATCAGTCCGATATCACCGGAACCTAAAATGACGACTTCACGTCCCGGCATAAAGCCTTCGATGTTTACCAGACGCTGTGCCGTTCCTGCGGAGTAAATTCCCGCCGGGCGGTATCCCGGAATATTTAACGCGCCTCTCGGTCTCTCGCGGCATCCCATAGCAAGAATGACTGCTTTTGCCTGGATCTCAAACAGGCCATCCTCACGGTTCATCGCCGTAACGACTTTCTCATGGCTGATATCCATGACCATAGTATTTAATTTATATTCAATGCCCAGATCTTTCACCTGTGAAATAAATCTGCCCGCATACTCAGGTCCTGTCAGTTCTTCCTTAAATGTATGCAGTCCAAATCCATTGTGGATACACTGGTTTAAAATTCCGCCTAATTCTTTGTCTCTCTCTAAAATTAATATGTCATCGATTCCGTTATTTTTTGCAGAAACAGCAGCCGCAAGCCCTGCCGGTCCACCTCCGATGATTACGATATCATATGTTTTCATGCTCTGGCTCCTCCCTCTTACAGACTGTCCTTGTTGATTCCGACAATAATCTTTGAATTTCCGCCTGATTTTGTGATCTCAGACTGGTTCACACCGCGCTCTCTCGCTAAAATTTCCATGGTTCTCGGTGAACAGAAACCCGCCTGGCAGCGTCCCATTCCGGCTCTCGTCCGGCGTTTGACACCATCTAACGATTTTGCACCGAGCGGACGTCTGATGGCATCGATGATTTCTCCCTCTGTGATCATCTCACAGCGGCAGATAATGTTTCCATACTCCGGTTTTTCCTTAATTAATGCCGCTCTTTCCTCTTTACTTAATGTGTTTGGATTTAATACACCCTTGCGTGTTGCAATGAAATCTTTTTTCTCTTCCAAATGCATTTTCTCTTTTAACAGATCTGCAACCATCTCTCCGATCGCAGGACTGCTCGTAAGTCCCGGTGACTCGATTCCAGCGCAGTCGATAAATCCTTTTGCATCGGCAACCTCTTCAATAATAAACTCATGACCATCCTCATGTGCACGAAGTCCGGCAAAAGATGTGATGACCTGACGCATCGGAATATTTTTTACATTCAGGTTTGCACCGGCAATCACCTGATCCAGGCCTTCTCTTGTGGTGTTGGTTCCCTCTTTATCCTCAATGTCAATGGCGGTAGGCCCTAACAGCAGGTTGCCATGCACCGTCGGCGAAATGAGGATTCCTTTTCCATATTTGCCCGGCAGCGCAAAGACCGTATGACTTACATGGCTTCCGGCACTCTTGTCAAGCAGGCAGTAATCACCGCGTCTTGGCGTAATATGGATTTTCTTTTCACTGACCATGTTGTGAAATTTGTCCGCATAGACACCGGCTGCATTGACCACATATTTTGTCTCGAACACACCCTGATTTGTGTGGACTTCCCAGATATCTCCCGACTTTTTCAAATCGGTTACTTCTGTGTCAAACTTAAATTCCACACCATTTACATTCGCATTCTCAGCCAATGCGATATTCAGGTTGAACGGACACACGATCCCGGCGCTTGGCGCATACAATGCTGCGCAGATATCATCCTCAAGATTCGGCTCCATCTCATGCACTTCCTCTTTGATAAAATACGCAGCCCCGGCACACCGTTTACCACGCCACGGTCATACAGTGCTTTCAGATTCGGCATATCCTCCTCGTCCTTGCAGACAACCAGAGAACCTATCCGCTTAAACGGAAAATCAAGATCTTTGGAAAGCTGCTCCATCAAGGCATTTCCCCGTACATTTAATTTTGCCATCAGGAACCTTCTTTGCATCATATCCCGCATGTACGATTGCACTGTTTGCCTTGGATGTGCCGCAGCAGACATCTTCCTCTTTCTCTATCACACATACTTTTGCATTATAACGCGACAATTCTTCGCCGCTGCTGCGCCGGATACACCGGCTCCGATGATAATTACGTCATACATTTTCCATCTCTCCTTTTTACTTTGTTCTTCTGGTATCTAACCGGAGGGCTTTTTCATTCATAAGATGTAATCTCCTATGAAAAAAGCCTGACAAGTAAGCGCACCCATGCTGTTGCGATTATCCTGTCAGGCTCTCTCTCTTGCCCTCAACAATAGATTGCAAGTTCCACATGCACATCTACTGTCATAAATATAAAATTGTCATATAAAGTTACTTATCGCATGACAAACATACGGTCTACCATGGAATTGCTCCATATAGCAGTACTGCAACAATTGCTCCGATCACCGGTCCCACCAGCGGAACAACTGCATATCCCCAGTTGGATGTTCCTTTTCCCTTAATCGGAAGAACGGCATGTGCAAGACGCGGTCCGATATCTCTTGCCGGATTGATCGCATATCCGGTCAGTCCACCAAGTGACATACCGATCGATACAATGATTCCAAATACAAGAAACTTTCCAAGTCCATCGGTAAGTCCCGGCACATTTGCCATACCTTTGATCGCAAATACAAGGATAAACGTTCCAACTGCCTCACTGAAAATATTCTGTCCCATGTTCGGAATAGAAGGCGCTGTACAGAACACCCAAGTTTTGTCGCCTGATCCTCTGTTGCATCAAACTGTCCTTTAAACAAAAGATATACGATCACCGCTCCAACAAACGCTCCTGCAAACTGTGCAATGATATATCCCGGAACCATTGCCCAGTCAAAACTTCCGTCAACTGCAAGTGCTAACGTCAGCGCCGGATTAAACGATGCTCCCGATGCTGCTCCGAAAATAAATGCCGGCAGCATAACCGCAAGTCCCCATGCAAATGTGATCTGGACAGTTCCTCCACCCTTCATGCCAGATTTGTTGAGATTTACGTTTGCAACAACTCCATCACCTAAGATGATCAGAATCATAGTTCCCAAAAATTCTGCTATATATGGTAACATACTATCCCCTTATTCAATTAACTTTACCAATACATTACAATCTTTACCTTCCCTATACAAACCTTCTTTTAATCTTCCTTTGCCCAGCCGTATGCATATTTGACTGCTTTGTTCCAGCCTTTGATCATTTCTTCTCTTTGCGGCATCGATCTGCGGCTCAAATGTCTTGTCGATTGCCCAGTTTTTAATAACATCCTCTTTACTTGACCAGTAACCGACTGCCAGACCAGCAAGATATGCAGCGCCCATCGCTGTTGTCTCTACATTGCGGACGATTTACCGGCGCATCAATAATGTTCGCCTGTGTCTGCATCAGGAAATCATTAGCACTTGCTCCACCGTCAACTTTCAAAGCGGTAAGATCAATTCCGGAATCTGCTTTCATGGCAACCAGAACATCATTCACCTGATATGCCAGAGATTCCAATGTTGCACGGATAATGTGATATTTATTGACGCCACGGGTAATACCTACGATCGTACCTCTTGCATACTGATCCCAGTGAGGTGCACCAAGACCGGTAAATGCCGGAACTACATAACAGCCGTTCGTATCTTTTACTTTCTTTGCCATGTATTCAGAATCAGGTGCAGAATCAATGACTCTTAATTCATCTCTTAACCACTGGATCGCAGCCCCGCCACGAAAATAGAGCCTTCCAGTGCGTAATTAACTTTTCCATCCAGTCCCCATGCAATCGTAGTTACCAGACCATTCTTGGAAAATACCGGTTTTCGCCTGTGTTCATTAAAAGGAAACATCCGGTTCCATATGTATTCTTTGCCTCTCCTGCGTTAAAACAGGTCTGACCAAACAATGCTGACTGCTGGTCTCCGGCAGCACCTGCGATCGGGATCGGTCCACCAAGGTAAGAAGGATCTGCCTCCCGTAAATACAGCTTGACGGTTTCTGGCTCCGGCAGCATACATTTTGGAATATTTAACTCTGCTAAAATCTCATCATCCCACTGAAGAGTGTTGATATTAAATAACATTGTTCTGGATGCATTGGAATAATCGGTCACATGAACAGCGCCTTTGTCAGTTTCAGATCAGCCAGGTTTCTACCGTTCCGAATAATAATTCACCCTTTTCGGCTCTCTCTTGCACCCGGTACATTGTCAAGCAGCCATTTTACCTTCGTGCCTGAAAATATGCATCAATGACAAGACCTGTTTTTCCCTGAATTTATCGGTAAGTCCTTTTTCTTTTAAGGTATCGCAATATTCTGAAGTTCTGCGGCACTGCCATACGATCGCATGATGGATCGGCTCTCCTGTTTCCTTATCCCAGACGATCGTTGTCTCTCTCTGGTTGGTAATACCGATTGCTGCAATATCCTCTGCTGTCGCATTGATCATGTTCATCGCCTCAACTGCAACACCGAGCATACTTGCCCAGATTTCATCTGCATCATGTTCCACCCAGCCCGGCTGTGGAAGTACTGTGTAAATTCCCTCTGTGCCACGCTGCACATCTCACCTTTCTCGTTGAACAGGATACATCTGTTGCTTGTGGTTCCAGCATCCAGTGCCATTACATATTTTGCCATACTTTTTCCTCCTCTTTCTTTTGGCTTTATTTAATATTTAAACTGCTCCCCAGAGCATTATAAATATTCGTAAAATTGATTGTTCTTTTTCTATTGAAATATATTATTTTTACCTTACATATTCCAGACTTTATGGTTTGTGGATGATACCGCCATCGCACCCGCTGACAATGCTCCCATCACGTCTTCTTTATCTGTGATCAGCCCTCCTGCAATGATGGGTACTTTTACCGAATGACTGATCTGTGCAATGATCTTAGGCATCACTCCCGGAAGTACCTCGATAAAATCCGGTTTTATCATGTGCTGCTGTTGTCTGATATTTTCAAATGCCATTGAATCCAGTAAGAAAACACGGAGTACTGTATACATAGACATTTCTTTTGCTTTTTGATCAGTGATGGCTTCGTGGAAATGATTCCATCCGCTTCAGTCTGCTCCTTAATAAATTCAACTGCAATCTCCTTTGGACTTAAACCACTGATGAGATCCATATGCACCATCGCGATCTTACCTGCATCCCGTATCGTCTTTACAATTGAGCCAATAGAACAGACATCCCCGAATAAAATAAAATGACTCTGATATCATCATGTTTACAGCATTCCTCCACATCTTCCATACTTTTACTGCTGCAATAATTGGATTATCCTCAACTGCTTCATAAAAATTCTGATTCATGCTTTCCCTTCCCAGATACCTTTTCCTATTTCATATGTATACAACTGATGATCATCTCATGACGTTTTGCATTGCAGTTTTAATATAACATAAAAGAGCGACAATACCAACGGCTTCATCGGCCGTTCTATTCCTCTCCTGTCATTCTCTCTTATTGAACTGTCTGCATCATATCATAATGCACAATGCAATGCAATACTTTCTTGATGTTATTTATCATTTTTGTTTGTGTTTTACAGTTTTTCTATATATTATTGTATATAATACACAATTTTGTTTCATTTTCTTATATATCTTTGTTATATTTTTATCAATGTATCATATTTCGTTTCATTCCACCTGAAAATCATCCAAAGCAGACTTCTTCCCTGTCATTTTCCCCGTGTGTCAGGATGCCCCGAGACTTTCTAACTTTTCCTCACATTCCTGCGCCGTGCGTGCTCCCATGCCTAAATCCATACCAAAGATTCCATATTCGTCTCCTGCTGAAAGTCCGGCGATCTTAATGTCTCCATCTTTATTATCCTGAAATAGCAACGTAATACAGGTAGAATTGCCCGGTATCACATTGTATCTCTGATAGATTCTGACCGTAACATCCATTCCTTGGACGTCATGCTGTATTCATCCCGGAAATCTAATTTATGCTTTCCTTCTTTCAACAGCATATCTGTATTTTGGATCACATCCTTCAAATTACCATGAACTACCTTCTCAAATACAGCCATATGACACGCCTCCCCACAATGTTTTCCTGCGCAGCTACTATTTAAAACTGATTTATAACAATTTTACATCATTGATTTTGTAACGTCAATTACGCCGCCAGCACTTCAAGCACCGCCTCCGCCAGCTTTTATGACCTTCCTCATTCAGATGTTCCCTGTCCTCCTTACTCGGCTCAGCCACATCGGATGCTGCAAGGAAATCACAGCCATATTTTTCTGCCACTTTCTGATAAACTGCTTTCAACCCTTCGATACCTCCACGGACTTTTCATTAAACTCAGGATCATACCCTGCTCCCAGACACCTTCCCCAAGCTGTATCGGAGAGATCAGTAAGATCCTGATATTCTTATCTGCCTTGCGGATCTGCTCCACCAGACGCTCCACGCCAAGACCGATCACCTCCGCAGAAGCATTGTAAAATGTCTTGCAGTCATTCGTTCCAAGCATTAAAACAACGCGGTCCACCGGCGCATGGCTCTCCAAAGAGTCGGCAAAACGCTGCACCTTTTCTGCCCTCGCGCAGCTCATCCTCAAAACTGTCGTCCTGCCGCACAGTCCTTCCTCAATGATGCGGCAGCCTTTTCCATATAACTGCTGTTCGATCAGCCCTGTCCATCTTGTATCTCTGCCGTAGCGGTTTTTCGTTCCCGGTATCAATCCATAAGTATTGGAATCTCCAAAGCATAATATTTCTTTCACACTAGTCTCCTTTTCTCCGCCGTTCTGCCGCGGATCCAGTTTTTATATTAAATATGTTTCATCTTTATCTTTTTATTTCATACTATATTAATATGAATACTATGTTTTGTCAACAAAAAATATGGTAACAGAAAACCCTATCCTTAACAGTGACAGAAAACCCTATCCTTAACAGGATAGGGTTACAAATCAACATTTACCAGACAGATCAGTACCAGCAGTGTCACTGCCAGCTTTCCGCCCGTCTGTTTTATTTTTTCTTCCACTGCATCTGCCATGCGGTAAATACAGAACATTGTCACAAACAACATTATAAAATACAACGTAATATAAACCCGCTCACCGGAAACATAGATCGTCGCCATAAATCCTAAGATCATACCGGCACCGAATCCGCATCCAAGCATAAGCAGTGCATAAATGTACTCCAGCGGCCGCTCCCCTAAAATGATCCAGAGTGCATATAACATCGCCGCCACCGTGACTGCAAGATACACCATCGGAAGCCAGGTAGAAAGCGCACCCAGCTCCACTCCGTGATCTGCTCCGGCATAACAAACAGACCGGACAAACCCGGATAGGCGGTGCGCAATGCTGTCTGTCCAAATAAGATCAGAACCGGCAGTTCAGAAATGAGTGTCTTTTATAATCATCTGTTTTCACATAGACAAGCATTGCAAGTACAAGCGTCACTGTCAGAAATACAGCATCGCAGTTTGCAATAAATACACGCTCAATACTGAGCAGACCAAGATACAGTTTATCTCCAAATCCGTATGTCTCAAAATCGGGAGATCCGCAATACTGACCGCATTGCGCCCGGCATTTCCAGGACAGAGCAGGATCGAGATCAGCGTCGCCACATTGACAAGCACCATCCCTGCCAGATAAAGCGGTTTCCCCGGATCACTTTCCGATCCGCCAGATCACTCCTGCAGAATCCTGCATCAAAGATTCCTTCCGGTGTTTTCCGATGACCATGTAGATGCCATACAGAACAAAACCACAAACAGAATTACCGCCACCTGTTCATGACTGCTTGCGATCAGGCAGACCAGCACGCCCGCAATGCCTTCCATTATTCCGATTTTCTTATGTATCATCATTTTTGAGAAGGACTCCGACAAAGAACATCCCCATACCGGCCAGAAATAATTCACGGTGGTGGTAATCCAGCCGGCGGTCCCCATATCATGAAACGGATATAAAGAATTGCCGCTGCCGCGCACCAGTTCATCCACTTTCCACCGCCAAATATCTTTGAAAGCAATATCGGGAAAGAAATAAAGAGCGCCAGATCAATAAGCCGCCACAAAGCGGATACTTTATGATCTCTACCAGTAAAACTCGATCACGAACCGGGATGTCCACGTCTCGTAACGCAAGATCAGATAATTCCACAATCCAAGTTCAGATGTCGCCTGTGAAAGAAAACATCATCTCCCGCCATCGGCCGGATTCGCAGGTGATAAATAATCCCCACAAACGCCACAATGAAAAAGGAATTAACTGACGCAGATCTGCCCGGACTTTATTCTGATTTTCCACGCATCCGGCTCCTATTCCTCAAACATATCGTCCATCTTTGTTCCACAGTTGCTGCAGAACGCTGCTCCCTGCGGCATTTTGGCACCACATTTCGGACATTCTGTGGCTCCCTGAAGCTTAAATACTTCTGCACGCATACGCTCGATCTCTCCGAGTGCCTCCGTAATCAGGAAAAGTGCTCCTGTTCCGGTGTCTTTTCTTCGGTTTCCGCATTTTCCTCATCTTTGTGTTTCTCATAATATGCTTTTCCAAGTTCCGCATACTGTTTTTCCACGAAATCCTCTTTGGATCTGATATCCATCTTTAACTTTGCGATCTCAGACACATCCTTGGCCTTCTGCCCAACATCCTTACCCGCACTCACGATCGTCTCACTTAACTTATCAAAAACTCCATACTGTGTTTACCTCCCTAAACTTTCATCTAGTTAATCTCCCAGGCAATTATATTTTTATTATACTCTTTTGCCCAGAACTCTTCAATAAACATATTTGTCAAAACTCTGCTTTTGAAGCCCACCTGTTACTGTTCACACATACTGTGTGCGCAGTAACGATTACAGCCATTTTAAATGCATCTTCGATGCATGGGGCTGTAATCTGGCATGATATAGTCTTTGGCGCACAGCTTGACAGCAAGTGTCAAGCTTGCGAGTGAACAGTAACGCCCACCTATCTCATACAGATATACACCAGATATGCTGCATATAATGCAAGCAGCACCACACCTTCTTTTCTCTATATGAAGCCTGCTCCATGCAAACACCCATACAAGAATGCTTACCATCACCAAAAGTATACTGTCCACCACATTTTCCATAATAAACGCTACCGGACTTATCGCTGCTGTCACTCCCAGAATAAACAGAATATTAAAATATTTGATCCGATCACATTTCCAAATGCCATATCAACTTCATTTTTCTTGCAGCTACCACAGAGGTGACAAATTCCGGCAGGCTGGTTCCCATTGCAACGATCGTAAGTCCAATCAGATTCTGGCTTAACCCGGCTTTACGGCAATCGCTGACGCACCATCTACAACAAAATCCCCGCCAAATTTAATAGCCACTGCACCACCCACAATATATAATATACATTTCCATGCAGGATAAATTTTATATTCACCGGAAGGATCTTCTGCTTCTGCCGATGCCGCATGCGCTTTTAATGCTGACCGTACCATCCATACCAAAATCCAATAAAAGAAGTAACAATATCACACCATCTGTTCTTCCTATCTCCATGCCGGAAATTCCCAGAACAAACAAAAGCACCGCGCACAGAACAGAAACTGGTATTTCTTTTTAATGTATCTTTCTGTACGATCAACGGTGCAAATAATGCACATGCCCCGCATACAAACATTAAATTAAAAGGTTAGAACCTATCACATTGCTGACTGCCAATGCATTGTTACCGGCAACGGAAGCTGTTACACTGACAGCAAGTTCCGGCAGGCTCGTCCCCATTGCAACGATCGTGAGTCCGACAATCATAGACGGAATCCGCAGCGCCCTTGCAACGGAAGAACTTCCCTCAACAAAAATCTGCACCTTTGATCAATAAAACAAATCCCACCATCAATAAAGCTATTGACTGCATCATCGCCACCATACACATTTCCTCCTTCGTTTTTCCTGTTATTTATATCCTGTTATTTATAAAATTCCCAGATGTGTCAAAGGATTCTGACACCGAGCAATACTAAGATCAGTCCGCCGGCAAACTCTGCTTTCTTTTCGTACTTGTTTCCAAAAGTTTCCGACATAAACGCCGCCAATGGAAATAAAAACGTAGAAATTCCAATGATCGTGATAGCCTCCACGATCGGGTAATCTAAAATGCAAATGTGATCCCGACTGCAAGTGCATCAATACTTGTTGCAACTGCAAGCACAAACATCTCTTTTAAATCGAGCGGTGCATCCATTTCTTTTACTTCGTCATCTTCCTTATCCGGTTTCACAGATTCCACAATCATTTTTCCACCAATAATTCCAAGTAATATAAATGCGATCCAGTGATCGATGCTTGTGATATACTTTTCAAACTGACTTCCTAAAGCCATCCGACAAATGGCATCAATGCCTGAAATCCTCCGAAAAATAACCCGATCACAAGTGCCTGTTTTTGTTGACCTTTCGCATCCCGAGTCCTTTGCAGATCGACACTGCAAATGCATCCATGGACAGCCGACTCCCATCAGAAACAATTCAATAAAATCGCCATCTTTTTCACCGCTTTCTTTTGTATCAGACATTTTCCGTGATATTTCCGCAGTTATTTTGTACTGTATGCGCCATTTCTGCAGTGATTTCCAATTTCCCTCATGTTTTACTGATAATATTTATCTGTTAAATATGTCAAAAGAGACTCCACGTATATTCCTGTACCGGATATCCTCGCAGATATCCCTACAAAATATACATGAGTCTCATTCTTTAAGATTTGCCAGGTTCTTTTCGTGTGTGCCCACCAAAAGAAACCGGTATGTTGACAAACCACGCGATCACGCGAACTACTCCCTCACGGTTTCACAGACTGCTTCCCTTACAAACCAGCCTGTGCTTATCATAAGTTTTCACTTATGCCAAACGCTGTTTTCACATCATATCTTATGCACCATGATTTGTCAATCAATGTTTTAATAAAAATACATTACCTTATGCAGCCCATGCTTTTTAATCAGCCAAGCAATTCAAGAATCTCTTCTTTGTGAAGCTTGCAGAATCCATTCCTTCGCCCTCGAGCACCTGCTCGGCAAGTTTCTTTTCCGTTCCTGAATGTCAATGATCTTCTCCTCGATCGTTCCCTCCGCCACAAGTTTGTATACCGTCACGACATGCTTCTGCCCGATACGGTGCGCACGGTCTGTCGCCTGGTTCTGCACAGCAACATTCCACCATGGATCATAATGGATGACAATGTCTGCTGAGGTAAGATTTAATCCGGTTCCACCCGCCTTTAAGCTGATACAGAATACCGGAACATCATCGTTATTAAAACTTTCCACCATCTGCATACGTTTTTCCTTATTTACAGAACCGGTCAGAAGATAGTAGTCGATCCCTTCCTTTTCAGACGCTCTGTCAGACGGTCTAACATGGATGTAAACTGCGAGAACAAAGGATCTTGTGTCCTGCTCCGACTGCATTTACGATCAGTTCCATACACATATCCGTCTTTGCGGATTCTCCGTGATAATCTTCCAGTAAAGTCCCGGATCACAGCAGAGCTGACGCAGTTTGGTAAGTTCGGAAAGGATCTGCATCCTGCCTTTATGGAACTCTTTCTCATTCTGCTGGCTAAGCATTTCCTTCATCCTGGTCGCATAAGCATCATATAACTGCATCTGTTCGCCATCGAGTCTTGCGAATACATTTTCTTCGATCTTCTCCGGAAGGTCTTTAACACATCCCTTTCAGACGTCTTAAAATAAACGGACGGATCATGCGCTGTAAACGCTCCATCTTGTTTGCATCCTGATTCACAGCGATCGGGAGTTCGATCTCCTCCCGGAACTTCTGATAGGTATACAAAATCCCGGCATCAGATAATCAAAAATACCCAGAGCTCACTGAGTCTGTTTTCGATCGGTGTTCCGGTCAATGCCAGCTTGAATGCCGCAGTGATCTTTTGACACCTTTGCCGCCTGTGTGGACGGGTTCTTGATATACTGTGCCTCATCGATGACCTGAATCGCAAATACAAACTTCTGGTACACTTCGGCATCACGTTTTAACAGATCATACGAAGTAATAAGGATTTCTCCTCTTTGCTGTGACGGATGATCGACGCACGATCCGGTACACTTCCGGCAACAATGACTGTTTTAACTGTGGTGCAAAGCGTGTGATCTCTTTCTGCCAGTTGTAGACCAGAGATGCCGGACACACGATCAGGGAACGGCGCAGTTCCTTTTCCCAGCCTGCATTTCTTGCTGTTCTGCCGTTAAAGGCTGATGACCTGAAGCGTCTTTCCAAGTCCCATATCATCGGCTAAAATACCGCCGAATCCATTCTCACGCAGCGTCTTTAACCACAGGAATCCATTCTTCTGGTAACTTCTCATAATAGAATTCAGCGCTTCCGGCACTTCATAGTCACTGTCCTCGATCGTCTTCATGTTGCGGACCATGCCCTTGAACTCTTTATTTTTCTCGATCGAGAGAAGCTGATTGTTCTTTAATGCCGCGTCCAGATACATTGCGCGGTATTTTGGTACAATTAAAGTGCCTTTTGAGATTTGTCTCCGTCAGGCGCAGATCCTCGCTGACTTCCGCCAACGTACTTAAACCGTCCTCTTCAATATTTAAAAGTCGCCGTTTTCAAACGGATATACTTCTTTTCCTGTCATATTTTGAGAGCAGGTAGGCAAGTTCCTCCCGTGACATCTCATCGGAATGAATTTTTAATTCCAGAAGATCACTTTTAACGAGATACCCACGGAAACGGCCGGGGAAGATACCACCTTTAAATTGCGGAAATTTTCCGTTGTATAAATGGTCATAAATTCACCCAGTCTTCTCAATCCACCTGAAACTAACTGATACAACATCTCCTCATTGTTCTTCAGCACAAAGACTGTCTGGGACAGCGCATATTCATTGAAATACGGTTCCACAAGATTTTTGATGCGGAGTTCCTCTGCGAGATCGCGCACTTCACCCGGTGCGATCTTCTCGAGGACATTATATTTATCATCCCCGTAAGCTGCCATCAGTTTTGCACCTACCGTATTCATATCCTGTCTGTCTAAATAAAGTTCAAACTCAGGTTTCGGCGGCACATAAAGGCTCTCATCAAATCCTGCCTCTTTTCCACTTTAAAATATTTTTTCAGTAATGGAAGCAGGTCGCGGCAGAACATGGCAAGCTCATCTGCAGCGATATAAGTCTGTCCTCCGGTCTGGCGGTGCAGAAATTCAAAAATTCTCCGACCGTTTCTTTCATTCCTGCCGGACTGCGGTAGATCATATCCGCGTCATAGTAGAAATAAAAATATTTTTCACCGATGATCACAGAATCATCTTCCAGCATCAGAAAGATACCGGAACCGCCCTGACGGATAACCAGCTTCGGACGCTTTTCTTCCGGTGAAAATGTATAGGTATCCTCCGGTAAAAATCCTACCTCTGCCTCAAACGGCATATCCCCGACTGCCTCAAAAAAACGGTCGATCCCCACACTGTCTAACTCCATCGTGCGTTCATAACTGCCCGTATACGCATAATATGCATGGAACTGGCTCTGACGTCTTTTATCCATCTCCTGCTGTTCCATAAATGCAATCATACGTTTTGCAGATTCCGTAAATGCATCCAGATGATGATAAAACTCCAGTTTTTTACCGTAACGGACTTTTTCATTGATTTTAATCGAGTGTAAAAATGCAGAAATATTTTTGAGTACATATTTCTGCTCCATTCCAATCTTAAATTCCACCGTGGCATAACTGTATTCCATCTTGAAATAAGGCTCTAACTCCACCTTGCCGTAAATATTTTCCGGTAAAAGATAGGTGGAACCTGCACGCATGGAATAACGGTTTAACAGATTTTTTAATGAAGTATCCGTTTTTAACTCTTTTTCCGTGCGGATGTTCTTCTGCTCTGTCTTCTCGCTTACTCCAAGTTTTGCATTTAAGATATCTTTCGCCTGTCTGCGGTTCACATAGGCAAGCGCAACGGCAACACAGTGCTTGCAGATGCCCTCATAGTTGCAAAACGCCTCACAGTTGCAGCGGCTCTCTGAAACTTCCGCATATTCTTCATCTATCACAAGCCGGACATCGTAGTGATCCTCGACTGTTCCTTTTACTCTTCCAATTAATTCTGCCTTTGGAACGCCATCTTCCGTGTATACGTCATAGGAAAATTCCTGCACGAGTCCACGCTCATACAATTCCTTTCCCCGGCGGTATGCTGCCGGATATGCTTCCTGCTTAATGTCTGATATGGAAAACATGATTGCTGTGCTCCTCAATAGTATATTTTTTGCATCTTTCTATTGTAACATAAATTTGAGGGATTCGGTTAGACTTTTTCACTAAAATACAATCTTGATCTCCGTACCCACACCAACCTCACTTGTCAGCGTCATCTGCGCATCATGCTGCGCGACAATATGCTTTACAATGGCAAGTCCCAGACCTGTGCCGCCAGTGGATTTTGACCGGCTCTTATCGACACGGTAGAAACGCTCAAAGACGCGTTCCTGCTGTTCTTTCGGGATTCCGATACCGGTATCTTTACGATCAGGACCGGTCTGGTATTTTCGATCGTAGTCACGATCGTGACACTGCCGCCTTTTATTATAACGGACCGCATTACTGCAAAGGTTAAAAGCAGTTCCTCAAGCAGCGTCTTGTTTCCGTTCATTGGAACAGACGCCCCTCTAAGTGCAGCGTCACCTCATTTTATCTGCCTGCATCTGCATGGAATGAATGCACTGCTCCCCAAGATCATGCAGATCAACCGTCTCAAATTCAAGTTTTAAATCACTGTCATCTAATTCTGAAAGCTTTATAATATCGTTAATCAGTGACTGCAGACGCTCCGCACTCTTATGGATCTCATTTGCAAAATGCGCGGTATCCTCCGCCCGTCATTCCGCTTGCGATCAGTTCCGCATATCCGAGATCGCAGTCAACGGCGTCTTTAATTCATGGGAAACGTTGGCCGTAAACTCCTGACGCATCTGCGCATGATTTAAAATATCCATATGCTGCTTTTTGATCATGGAAATAAACGGGCGCATTTCCTCGTAAACTTCCGTTTCATCCACCAGGATAATATTGTCCGCCATTTTTCGATCGGCGCCATGAGTCTTCGCGTCAGACGGTAAGAGTAAAATACACACATCAGAAATACCATCAGGCCGACCGCTAAGATCAGCCCTGACATCGTAGACACCAGATGATAAATACTTCCACTCTCTTTCGCAACACGCACAACGCTCCCATCTTCTTTCTAAGTGCATAATAAAGGTATGCTTTGACGACGTAGCTGAGACACGGATTGATTTTCCCTCGCCATTTTTATGGCCTCCGCAATTTCCGGGCGTTCCTTATGGTTCTCCATGGAAGAAGCATCTTCCATACTGTCATACAGGACCGTGCCATCCGTATCCACGCAGGTGATGCGCAGCCCGTCATTTTCCAGTGAATATGTGATATCCTTCGAAAGTTCATTCGGACTGATCACCGAGACAACATGTGCACTTGCCTTTAAATCATCAAATATCTGTTCCTCCAGAATCTGATAAAAGAAACATAGAACAAACGGCAGTCACCACAATGGCGATTGCCGCAATCAACATAAAACCGGTATTAATTCTTTTTCATTCGATCATGTACCCCACATTCCGCACGGTCTTGATGCAGCTTCCTGCTACTCCAAGTTTCTGCCGCAGTGTTTTGATATGCATATCAACGGTACGGCTCTCTCCTTCGTACTCAAATCCCATACCTGATCCATAATCTTGTCTCTTGATAAAACAATTCCCTGATTGAGCATCAGGTACTTTAACAATTCAAATTCTTTAAATGTCAGCTCACACAGCTGCCCTGCAACCGTAACGGCATGTTTGTCCATATCCATAGGATATCTTCATGTATCAGCTGTGAATCTTCATTCATGCGGCTTGTTCTTCGAAGCAGTGCTTTCACACGGGAGATCAGCTCCATGACTCCAAACGGCTTTGTGATATAATCATCTGCTCCAAGATCAAGTCCCTTTACCTTATCAAGCTCACTTGTCTTTGCCGTTACCATAATGACCGGGACATCCGCGGTCGCCTTGTCTGCCGGATCCTTGTTAAAATATCCAGTCCGTCTTCCCCGGAAGCATGATATCTAAAAGGATCAGGGATGGGATATTTTTCCAGACGCTTAAAAATGATGCGCTGCCCTCAAATTCTTCCACTTCATAACCGCTGTTTTGAGCGCATAACGTTCAATTTCACGAATATTAATATCGTCTTCCACTATATAGATCGTTGCCATATTTTTCCTCAATCCCCATTTTGCGCCCTTAAATCTGATATATCTTCTCGAACTCGTTTAACTGTTTTGTAAACTCTGCGCTCTCCTCTGCATCCAGCTGCTCGGTAAAACTGTGTTCCTCTAACTGGGTATCCTCTAACTGCATCATATATACCGCGATATTCGAACAATGGTCTGCAACACGCTCATAGTTCATTGCAAGATCTGACAATACAAGACCAAGCTCAATGGTACATTTCCCTTTTCTAAGACGCTTCATATGGTTTTCTTTACTGTCTTGTTTAACTCATCAATGACTTCTTCTAACGGTTCTACCGTACGCGCAAGTGCCTCATCACCCTCCACAAATGCGTTCGTGGTACGCTCTAAGATATCACGGAGTGCTGTGCTGTATACCTTCATTTCTTCCTTTGCTTTCTTGGAAAATACAGCGCCCTCTTTATACATCTGCTGTGCATTTTCCACCACGTTGATGGAATGGTCGGAAATTCGCTCAAAATCTGTCAGGCAGTGAAGCAGTGATGTTACCTTCAGACTGTCTTTGTAAGATAAATTCTGGCTGCTTAACTTCGTTAAGTATGCACTGAGTTTATCATCATAGGTATCTACAATATTTTCTTTTGCAATGACATCCCTCGATCTTTTCTTCGGAGTACTCATCCAGTACAGTCATCGCCTCTAAAATCCTTCGTGTGTAATCTTTGCCATCTGATTGGCAAGAGAATGGCACTGCTCAATCGCAAATGCAGGGCTGTTTAAGAAACGGTCGTCTAAAATAACAAATACATCCTCTTTCTGATTCTGTTCCTCTGCAGTTTTCGGGATCGTTAAGTATGCCAGTTTCTCCAATCCCTTTGTAAACGGCAGTAAAACAAGAGTCGCGAACACATTAAATATGGTGTGGATCATTGCGATTCCCGCTGCTCCAACGACCTCATTGGTAAACTCAAATCCGATCAGCGCATTGCCTGTATAAAACAATACCAAAACAAAATCGTACCGATTACATTGAAATAAAGATGTACAAATGCCGTTCTCTTTGCACCTCTGTTTGCCCCGATTGCTGAAATCATTGCCGTCACACAGGTACCGATATTCTGTCCCATAATGATCGGGATCACAGAACCATAGGTAAATGCTCCTGTTACAGACAGTGCCTGTAAAATTCCGACCGATGCAGAGGAACTCTGGATGATCGCAGTAAGTACAGCTCCTGCCAATACACCAAGGAACGGATTGTGGAACATCGTTAAGATATTCGTAAATTCCGGCATCTGCAAGCGGTTCTACCGCCCGCTCATGCTCTCCATACCGTACATCAATACTGCAAATCCAAGTAAGATCTCACCGATATCTTTTTCTTGTCGCTCTTTTCGACATACAAAGTATGATACCGATCATTGCAAGGATCGGTGAGAAGGAGGATGGTTTTAACATCTGGATAAAAGTTATCCCCCTGCAGTCCACTTAAGCTCAAAAGCCATGACGTTACCGTTGTTCCGATATTTGCACCCATAATGATGCCGACTGCCTGTGACAGCTTCATAATACCGGAGTTCACAAAACCAACCACCATAACCGTCGTCGCCGATGACGACTGGATCACTGCGGTTACACCTGCACCAAGCAACACTGCCTTGATCGGGTTTGATGTCAGAGTCTCTAATATCTTCTCTAATTTACCTCCTGACATCTTCTCCAGTCCGGCACCCATTACATTCATTCCGTACAGGAACAGTGCCAATCCGCCAATGAGGGTCAGTACTCCAAAAATATCCATCTCAATCTCCTTTGTATGCCGCTTTTCTTATTCTTTACGTTTTGACATATAATTTATTTATACAGCATTTTTCGTCATTTTGCAATTAGCATAAAAGGAGTATGTAAATTCGCCGTCAACTTTATGTAAAATCTATGTAAAATCTCAAAGAAACCATTTATTTTTGTCTATTTTAATTTTCATGCTGTCCGGTAATGGAATAGATCACCCACTCCGCAATATTGGTCGCATGGTCTCCGATACGCTCAAAATATTTTGCAACCATCAGCATATCCGTTGCCTGCTCCCCATTTTTACATTCTCATTGATCTTTTAATGAGCTGCTGTTTGAACTGGTTGAACAGATCATCCACCACATCATCTTCTTTGATGACCCAGTGTGCCATATCCATGTCTTTCTGCACGAATGCATCCACACTCTTGATGACCATGTCAGTTGTTTCTTTTGCCATTTCCTTGATCAGGTCAAGATTGATCGGATCCCCGGTTTCATAAGCAGCGTCCGCCATCAGTATCGTCATTTCCGAAATATCGGATGCATGATCCCCGATACGCTCCATATCCGTGATCATTTTCAATGCTGCTGAGATCAGGCGGAGATCTTTGCCACCGGCTGCTGCTGCAATAATAATTTCATGCAGAGGCTTTCAATATCGCGCTCCTGATGGTCGATCTCCTCATCAAAGCTGATCGCTTTCTGCGCTTTCTCCACATCCTGTCTGACCAGTGCCGAACATGCCATCTCGATCGCCTGCTCGATCAGGCTTCCCATCTCAATCAATTCATCGTTCAATACCTGAAGCTGTCTGTCAAATCTGTTTCTCATGATTTTCCACTTCCCTCTTTCTTTTCCTGTTATAGATTGCTCTACATTTCTACACTTTTTCTGTATGTCATGGCTGACCCAGCCCGCAGTATCATCCAAAACGTCCGGTGATGTAATCCTCTGTCCGCTTATCCTGCGGCACGGAGAATAACCGCTCTGTCTCACCCGACTCGATCACTTCCCTAACAGGAAAAATACGGTCTTATCAGAGACACGGACTGCCTGCTGCATATTATGTGTTACCATAATGATCGTGTACTGTTTTTCAGTTCAATGACAAGATCCTCGATCTTTGATGTTGAGATCGGGTCAAGTGCTGAAGTCGGCTCATCCATTAAGATGACTTCCGGGTTCACAGCAAGTGCCCTGGCGATACAAAGTCTCTGCTGCTGTCCACCGGACATGCCGAGCGCACTTTTTCAGACGGTCCTTTACCTCATCCCAGATCGCTGCATCCCGCAGGATTTCTCCACGATCTCATCCAACTTTGCCTTGGAGCGGATACCGTGTGTTCTTGGTCCATATGCGATATTGTCATAGATACTCATTGGAAACGGATTTGGTTTCTGGAATACCATTCCGACACGTTTTCTTAACAGGTTGACATCCATGCCGTTGTAAATATCTTCACCATCAAAAGAACACTGCCGGTGATCTTACATCCCTCGACCAGATCGTTCATTCTGTTTAAACTCTTCAAAAGGTGGATTTTCCGCAGCCGCTCGGTCCGATAAATGCTGTAATCTCGTTCGATGCGATCGACATATTGATATTTTTAATGCATGAAAATCACCATAATATAAATCCAGGTTTGAAATTTTAAATTTTTCTGCCATTTTTCTCCATTCTACTGTTTCGGCGCTTCAAATTTTTGCGATCAGGAGGATACCCCATTGATGATCAGTACCACGATAAGAAGTACAACCGCCGTCGCATATGCCTCATTGGTATGCATACCCTCACGCGATAATGAATACATGTGGATCGCTAAGGTACGGCCGGAATCAAAAATCCTGCAAGGTTTGCAACTGTACCTGATGTATAAATGAGTGCCGCCGTCTCTCCGACGATTCGCCCGATCGCTAAGATAATGCCGGATAAAATACCCGGATCGCACTCGGAAGCACAATTTTAAATATGGTACGCAGTTTTCCTGCACCGAGTCCGAAACTTCCTCACGGAATGAATCCGGCACACATAAAAGTGCTTCCTCCGTCGTTCTCATGATGACCGGGAGTACCATGATTGCAAGCGTCGCTGCACCTGCCATCATTGAGTAGCCCCATTTTAATGCTGTCACGAAAACAACATACCAAAGAGTCCATAAATAATAGAAGGAATACCGGAAAGTGTCTCCGCCGTCACACGGATGATCCCGACTAACTTGTTTCCCTTTTGCGTATTCCACGAGGTAGATCGCTGCGCCCACACCAAACGGTACGGATAACAAAAGCGCCAGCACCGTCATAAAAGTGTATTGATCATTGCCGGAAGCATCGACACGTTATCCGAATTATAAGTCCATGCAAACAGCGATGGTTTTAAATATGGGATACCGCGGATTAAAATATAGCCCACCAGAAATACCAGGACACCCACGGTCAGCACTGCTGCGACAAGTACTAAAAGCAGCAATACGAATGAACCCGGATGTTTCGTATATGATTTGATCTTATTTTTCACACTACTTTCCCCTTTCTAATTGTCCTTTGTGCGTCTTTTAAAATAGAGAAAGAGACATTGATGATAAGGATAAACACAAACAGTACCACACCGGTTGCGATCAGTGCTTCTCTGTGAAGATCCGTTGCGTATCCCATTTCCATTACAATATTTGCCGTTAAGGTACGGACACCTTTAAAATACTCGATGGAACCCGCGCCTGGTTTCCGGCTACCATCATAACCGCCATCGTCTCACCGATCGCACGTCCGACACCGAGCACGACTGCTGCCATGATACCGGATTTTGCTGCCGGAACGATCACGGTAAAACACTTCTCTCATGGGTTGCTCCAAGTGCAAGTGCTCCCTCGTAATAGCTGTTTTCCACCGCACGGATCGCAGACTCTGACACACCGATAATGGTCGGCAGGATCATGATTCCAAGCAGGATCGAAGCGGTTAAGATACTGTTTCCATTTCCTTTAAAATGTTCTCTGATAAACGGCACCAATACGACCAGACCGAAAATCCATATACAATAGAAGGGATGCCTGCTAAGAGATCCACGATCGGTTTTAAAATGCGGTACAGTTTTTCCGGACAGAAGCGGGCCATAAAGATTGACATCAGTATTCCAACCGGGACTCCGATTAAAAGTGCTCCTCCGGTTACATAAATACTTCCTAAGATCATCGGAAAGATTCCGAATATATTATTGGTCGGTTTCCATACTTTTCCCGACAAAACTGCCATACACCGATTTTCTGCATTGCCGGAAATCCGTTTGCAAACAAGAACACACAGATTAAGGCTACCGCGATAATGGATATGACTGCCGTAAAGAGGAAAACGCCTTCCATTACTTTTTCTTTGATATGATTCATTATTTTTCTCCAGACTGATAAAAGTTGTGTACGTTATTTATGTAAAGACCGGCAGAGTAACTGTCTCTCCCGGTCTTTACCTGATGTTTTATAATAAGGAATTCTATGAAATATGTTGTTTGTATCTGTCTGTATTACTCTGTAACGCCATCCCAGGATGTGATTTCGCCTGTGTAGATGCCTTTGACCGTATCTTTGAAAGATCTGCAGTCGGGTTGTCGTTGTTTACGATGACTGCGATACCATCCATTGCAATCACGGCTGCTGTTAAGCCGCCCTCTGTCTCAGAATCTTTAATTCACGGGAAGCCATACCGATATCACAGGTTCCATCCATAGCTGCTGTCATACCTGTGGTAGAATCGCTTTCCTGGATCTCGATCTCTGCACCGCTGTTGACTGCGACATATGCCTCTTTTAATTTTTCCATAACAGGTGTTACGGAAGAAGATCCTGCTACAACAACTTTTCCGCTTGCGCCGTTTGACTCGAATGCTGCTGCACCGTCATCTACCGGGATGTATTTATTATCAGAAATAACTGCCTGTCCGTCTGCACTCATGATAAAGTTGATAAAATCCTGTGCCACATCGCTTGGTGTTCCTTTGGTTGCAATATTAAATGGTCTTGCGATCGTGTAATCTCCGCTCTTGATGTTATCTACGGTAGCTTCTGCTCCATCGATGGAAACTGCTTTTACACTGTCGTTTAGGGAACCAAGTGATACATATCCGATGGAGTATTCATCACCTGAAACTGTTGTTAACATAACGTCGGTACTGTTTGTGATGATTGCTTCATCGGTTGTATTATCAATTTTCTCACCGGCATCATTTTTCTCTTCCACACCGAACAGCTCGATGAATGCTCCTCTTGTACCGGAACCATCCTCACGGGATACAACGTTGATGTACTCGCTGTTGTCAAAATCTCCGGTTGCTGCTGATGCTGAATTTGCAGCTGTCGTATCTGGTGTAACATCTGCTGACTGATCTGCTGAACTGTCCGCTGCATCTGCACTTGCATCTGTATTTGTATCTGCTCCGGCATTTGCACTTGCATTTCCACTGTTGCCACAGCCTGCGATCATGCTGGCTGCCATCATACCTGTTAATAACATACACATTACTTTTTCATTTTCTTAATCCTCTCTTTTTCAATTTGCAGGGCGTCCATCCTGCTGTTTTCTTTTCATTTCCTTTGACAGTTTTACTTTACGGCACTTATGTAAAATACATGAGAGAGGTTTGGTAAAATGTATGTAAAATAATGGTAAACGTTTCGCTTACTTTTCTCGATCTGTCTGCGCAGTTCCAACATCTGATTGTCTACTTTTGCGATCACATCGGAATAATCTTTGGTTGCACGCTCCACATTTTCAATCTGTCCGGCATTTTTCTTATAACACATCTGATTATCAAGCTCTGCCCAATAGTCCATGGCAAAGAACGGATCTGTATCTCCACTCTTATTTCCTTTGTCTTTTCCAGATAAGTGACCGGAATACCCACGATCAGATGGATACTCTGGTAACCGCTCTTTTGGGATTTTCACATAATCCTTTTCTTTGAGCAGCGTGATGTCCTTCTGCTTTTACATAATCTGCCACACGGTAAATATCATCACAAAAACAGACGACGCGGATCCCGGCAATATCGTTTAAAGTATCTACCGCAGCCTGAAACGTTACTTCCCTGCCCTTTCGCATCAGCTTTTTGGCAATACTGTCCGTCTGTTTGATCCGTCCCGTCATAGTACGAATAACCTGACGGCCAAATTGCTCCGTCAGGTCCGCATTGATCATTTTAATTTTGCCTGCACCACATCCATCGCATATGCGTAAGAAAGTCTTACCATAGGTGCTTCGATCTGTTCTTTTAATTGTTTTCCATGAGCAAGGTATCTGCTCCCGCTAAAGTCTCTTTTATTCCTATGCGTTTTTCTGATTTTAGAATCTTTCTTCGGCAAAATCCATATCTCCTATTTCGTAATCGTTTTCGTTTTCATCTTCATCCTCATACTCATCTTCATCCTCATTGATAAATGCCCGTTTCACCCTATGCACCGGTCCTGCCTGAAGTTTAAAGACAATAAACCCGATCACAAACATTGCTGCGATCACAATCACACCCGCTTTTGAAGTATGAAAATCTGCGTGGAAATTCCCATGAGCATTGTTCCCATAAAGGATGCTCCTTTTCCAAAATATCAAAATGCCAAAATACTCACTTGATTTTTCCTTTGGTATAATCTTTGCATAATAAGAACGTGACAATGCCTGGATTGCTCCCTGAAATACACCAACAAATGTTGCCATCATCCAGAACTTCCATGCCGCATCCAGCCAAAGTGCATAGACTGCAACCAAAAGTATGCTCCGATACAAACCGCGATCAGACGGGCTGTTTCAAATTTCTGTGCCAGTTTTCCAAAGATAATGGCACAGGGAAATGCGACGATCTGTGTCAGAAGCAGTGCAAGAAGAAGACTTGTATCACTGATTCCAACATCCTTTCCGTAAGAAGTTGCCATTTCAATGATCGTGTATACACCATCTATATAGAAGAAAATGCAACGAGGAAGAGAAACACCTTTTATCATTTCTGATCTCACCGCACACGGTTCCAAGTCTTTTACGGTTTCCTTTACACCGTTTGTCTTTGTCTCCATATAATAGTTCTGCTTATAATTTTTAAGAGCGGGATTGTGACAACTGCCCACCATAAGGCATTGATGATAAATGCTCCTGCTGTCGCTACCGTACCGCTGATTCCAATATAATCCGCTCCAAAAATCAATGCCAGACTGACAACAAAAGGCACACAGCTTCCTATATATCCCCATGCGTATCCCTGGGATGACACGTCATCCATGCGCTCATCCGTCGTCACATCCACGAGCATAGAATCATAAAAAATAAGGCTGCCGGAAAACCCGACTTTGGTGATCACAAATACAACCAGAAATAAAATGGCACTTTTCGGAAGTGCAAGTGCGGCACACCCAAGAACACCGATCAGCATAAACAGCGTAAATAAAGGTTTTTCCGGTTCTTTCCATCTGCAACCGTTCCGAGCACCGGCCCTAATATTGCCACGATCAAAGTGGAAATAGAGATCGCATAGCTTAAATATGCGGTGGAGTCCGAAGCGGATATGCCATTTCCGGCTGCCATGTTTTTAAAATAGATCGGTATGATCGTGGACACTAAAAGCGCAAAGGCAGAGTTGCCTACATCGTACATTACCCAGTATTTTCAAGTTTATTTAATTTCTGTTTCATGTTTTCCCTCCTGTTTTGCAGGATAAAATCAAAGATCTCCTGATAATATCTGCACCTGGTCTGATAGTCCGCATTAAAAATTTCATGTTTGGAAGCCGGCATGCAGACAAGCGCTGCCGTCTCCACACGATTTTCAAAACTGCGATCGCACGATTATCCACCATTTGGTCATTCCCTGCTATAAAGATCAAAACCGGAATTTTAATCCGCTCCAGATTCTTTTCCGCATCAGCGTTTCTGTTGCACGCATCGCTGCCAAAAGCCATCCATAAGTACTGCCATTGGTCTGATATCTGGAATTTTCAGCCTCTTTTCAAAAATATAATCATAGCGCTCTCTTGAAATACAGCTGCTGTGTTCAAAATCCGGCCTGCTGTCAAACCCTGTCTGTCCCGCTGCATAACGTTCACCTCTTTTGGTTCTCACATAAAATCAGCTGTCATTTTTGCCACCCACCACGGATACTTTCCGGTCTGCATCCGAAACATCGGTGAAGAAAGGATTGCACGTTCAAATACTTTCGGATGTTCCTCGATATAACGCGCCGCGACCGCACCTCCCATGGAATGTGCAAATAAGATGCGGTGCCGCTCCATCCGGTAATTCATTTTTTTCATAAAGCAGTCCAGATCTTTGATATAATCTTCAAAATCACGGATATATACCTTCTGGTCATCCGAAACCTCACGTTCTGAATAGCCGTGCCCGCGGTGCTCTAAGATATAAACGGAACAGCCATGCTGCAGAAAATAATAAATAACCTCGTTGTACTTTTCTGCAAACTCGCTGAATCCGTGTGAGATCACAATACAGGTATCCGCCCCGCTGCCAGATATTGCTGATAAAAAATGGCCGCCCCGTCATAACTGTGAAAATAAGCATACTTCTGACATTGCTTCAGGTACGGTTCCACCAGATTTTTCTGCCAGGTCAGATACCCTTCGTCTGCAAAATACAGACTGCCTGCCGCATTCATAACGCCGCCATTTCTTTATGCTTCAACAATTTCACCAGCTCCGGTGTCAATTTCCCATCACTGTACTCTTCCGCAATTTTTTTGCCGCGGTCCGGGTAATTTGTGATCATTGCATCGGCACGCGCCGCACAGACGAGCCGCATATATTTTTCCTCATTTACAGTCCATACATGGACTTTCTTTTTCTGCCTCCTGCACTCTTCCATAAATCCTTCATACTGAATGTTGTAAAGTGCCGGGTGCAGTGCATCTGCTCCCACAACATACGAAGCGTAACTAACCGGATTGATGATTCCATCGCTGTATAACATTCCTGTCTCTGCTTCCGGATTGATCTCTTTGATCTTTTGTATGGTATAGTGATTAAAGGAGGAAAAAATCACACGTTCCATGAGTCCCATCCGCTCTGTGAGATCTAACACACGCTCCTCAATTTCCGGATAAAACACGACTCCGGTCTTGATTTCCACATTAATGGTCAGATCTGTCGGTTTTATCAACGCATAGACTTCCTCTAACGTGGGTATCTGTGCATGTTCATACTCCGGATGTGTACGGTTAAAATTATGTTTGATCAGCTTCGCGTAGGTTTAATCTCTTACCCAGCCGCTTCCGTCACTCACACGGTCGATCGTTTCATCATGGATGACAACAAGTTCTCCGTCTTTTGTGAGCTGCACATCCAGTTCAATTCCATCTGCACCCATCTCTACCGCTTTCTCAAAAGCTGCCATTGTATTTTCCGGTGCATAACCGCTTGCACCGCGGTGTCCCCACACGAGTGTTCTTTCCATCTCTTCTCCATTTCTGCCGGTTTCTTCCATCTGCGCACTAAATCCGCCTGTCCGGCATCGATTCTTTTATTTCTCTCATCTTTACCCTATATCCTAAGCGGATATTGTAAAATGGGTGTGGGGGTTTATGTAAAAAATGGGTAAAAAAATACAGAACCACGTTTTTGTGATTCTGTAATATACCTTATAATGTTGTTGGCACAAATAGTGCGTTCAGGTTTATTGATTGACAAATTGCGCAAAGCCGTGCCTGTTTTGTTCCGTTGTCCGAAAATAAGAAAAGCTAAGCCTGCCTGTTTTACTTTTTCTCGGAGTGACGTGAACGGCGTTCAACGAGCCATCCTTGGCTCGAGAAGCCTTGTTCTGCCATCCGTGGCAGAACATCACTGTGGATAGACAGGCAGACTAAGATTTTCTAATTTTCTCCCAAAGTCACAAAAGCATTCTCGGCTTTGCGCAATTTGTCAGCCGCCAGGTTGTGAAGCACTATTTGGTTTTAACATCATATATTTTGATGCCGGAATTCCTTTAATCCTTATGCGCCGCCTCATAAACGTTATAGCAGGCTGCCGCTCCGATCACAAGCACTGCGCCAATGACTGCCGTGCGCCCGATTGTCTCACCGCAGAAGATCGCAACTAAAATTGGATTTAAGATCGGCTCTAATGTAGAAGTTAAGGATGCCGTGACCGGCGAAACACGATCCAAGCCCCTCGATAAAAAGATGTAGGATAAGCCAAACTGGATCACACCGAGAAGGATAATACAGATCCATGCCTTCGCAGAATGATCGGTCTCCCCCAAAAACGAAGGCAGTCCGATGCTAAGGCTGATCACATGGGATGCCAGCAATGACGATTCAAAATCAGCTCCCGGAAAACCTTTCATCATCATAACCAGCGCATAGGTAAATCCCGAAAATACCGCAAGCAGATTTCCCGCCATTCCCCCGGCGCTCAGGGAATCTAAAAAGAAGCATAAGATACCGGCAAACACGACCGCACATGCCACCACTGCCGCTTTTTTCGGTTTCTTCTTATATAATGCCCACATCAGCAGAATCACAAAGATTGGTTCTGTAAACTGAAGCACGATCGCATTTGCCGCCGTCGTCATCTTTGTCGCTGAAACAAATGTCAATGCCATGACTGTGTTGCAGACGGCTCCAAACAGTACCGTCTTGTTCCATACAAATTTTCGTTTTGTGATGACCATATACGATGCGATCAGCATAAATGAAAAAATACTGCGGATTCCCTGGATCGTGATGGAACTCCACGGAATCGACTTTATCAGAACACCTCCGGTGCTGAAACATACTGCAGAGAGCAGCACATAGATGGTTCCCTTCATACTTTCTTTATCTAATTGTTTTTCCTGCATTTTATTCTCCCTCCCATTTTACCGCATTCCCAGCGCAAGCAGCACAAGTACCGCGAGAAAAATGATATTTGCCAGATGAAACCACAACAGATAATACCCCTTCGTGCGGTTATAATTATGCGCATATATTTTATAGGAGATCAGGCTCGCCATGGAGGCGATCAGTGTGCCAAGTCCCCCTAAATTTACACCAAGCAAAAGCTGCTTTAAATCACCCGAAAAACCGGACAATAACAGTGCCGCCGGAACATTGCTGATCACCTGGCTTGTGGCAATTCCCACCAGAAGTTCCCTTCCGTTAACCAATGAATGCAGTACTTCCTGAAACGCCGGCAGCCGTCCGATATTTCCTGTAAAAATAAAGAAAGCGATAAACGTAAAGATCAGGCAGTAATCCACCTGCCCCAGTACTTTTCTATCTGATAAAAACACAGACACAGCTACCGCCGCAAGCAAAATATAATACGGCAGGATCCTTGCCACGACCAAAAGCGCCATAAGGAATAAAACCGCATACATGCCGGTCAGTTTTTTGTTCATTTCCTTTTTTTCTTCCGAAAAATGACAGTCTGTCAATCTGATTTTTCTTTTTCTTGCACTTAAAACGAAAATCGTCAGGGCAAGCAGCACACCGGAAACAACCGTATACGGAAGCATCAAGACAAGAAACTCCCCAGCATTCATTTCTGAGAGATTATATAAATACAAATTCTGCGGATTTCCAATCGGAGTCAGCATACTTCCAAGGTTCGCCGCTATGGTCTGAAGCACGATGACCGGCACCATAAGACGCTCCTGCCCGCATTTTTGCAGCGTGAGAAGTGCAAACGGAACAAACGTCAAAAGCGCAACATCATTGGTAATGACCATGCTTGAAAAGAAACACAGAAAAACAAGAACAAATGCCAGCTGCGCCGTATTTTTCGTATGCGCAAGAAGCCGCCGCCCGATCCCATCAAAGATTCCATTATTCTGCACGCCCGCCATAATGATCATCAGCGAGAGCAGGATCCCAAGCACACGAAAATCAATATAATCGATATATGCCTGATCCGGATGCACAAAAAAAGCGGATATTACAGCTAAAATGGCTGCAACGACCAGCACTGTTTCTTTTTTTACAAATGCTATGATTTTCTCTTTCATATATATGACACCACCCATAAAACCTACCTGTCTATTCTAATCACTTTCCCCCCGGATGTAAACAAAAAAAAGCGCATGATTCGTCTGCTTCTGTACACACTATAAAATAACAGACACATAGCTATGTAAAATCACATTTGCTATGTAAAATCAAACTTTTGTATATGAGTGAATCAATAAAATGCGTGAATATAGCGCAAGAATGGAGCATATGATGTACACCCCAGTTACACTTCCGGTTACAAATGAATACGGTTATTTTGAAATACGGTTAGAGAGCATCGGCGGTCTCGGCGCAAATCTCTGCGGAAAAATGCTCGGCGAACTCGGTGCCTTATACCTTTCCTTAAACTCCTTAAGTTTTTCCAGCTACGGATCTGAAAAACGAGGTTCACCGGTAAAATCCTATATCCGCTGGAGTCCCGCTTCCCATCCACTGCGCATCAACAGCCCGGTATTACAACCGCATGTACTTGGCATTTTTCACGAAGGGCTGATCGAGACTTACCCAGTATTAGACGGGATTTCCGCCGACACAAAAATTGTTTTAAATACACCTTTATCCTGTGATGAAGCGGCAGAAAAATACAATATTTTCACTGGAACGCTGTATTGTCTGGACGCACTCTCCATCGCCATGGAATCCAGATCCCGCATTAACATGGTTATGCTCGGTGCGATCGCCAGAGCGTGTCCTTTTATCCCGATGGATTCCATTGAAACACTCTGCAAAAATACTATTGGGAAAAAATATCCGGCACTGATCGGGGCAAATCTGCAGGGTTTAAAAATGGGGTATGAAAAAACAGCTGAAAAAAAGATTCCGGACAGAACTGTTTCCCCTTCTCTCGCAAAAGAAACTTATATCTGGGGCTACAAAAACGCCCCGATCGGCGGGATCAATACACGCCCCGGCAGCACGGTATCAAATGACCTTTCCCCCTCCCGCGAAGGTTATATTCCCCTCTTTTTGCAGGATCGGTGCATCAACTGCGGACTCTGTGATTCTACCTGTCCGGATATGGTATTTCAGTTTGCACCGGGAACTTATAAGGGGAAAGAGGCAATGGTCAACCAGGGACTTGATTACAGACACTGCAAAGGCTGTCTCCGCTGCGTGGATGTCTGTCCGACTCACGCTCTGGTAAAAGCAGAAGAAAAAGATTACCCGGACAAGCCGCATTCCATGCCGGATCAGGATCTGCTGCCAGACTCTGTCCGGTACCAGAAGACCGGCGCAAATTCCTGGATCACCAGTGATTCTTATCTTGATGAAAAACGTATTGACGGAGGTATCGTATAATGTCAGATCAGCAGCAATCAACAACACAGGCTTTTCCATCATCGGATCAGCAGCAATCATCAACACAGGCTTTCGTAAAGAAAACCGCTGCCCAGCGCAAACTTTACGAAAGTGGAAATGAGCTTGCCGCCTACGCTGCAAAGCAGATCAATTATCATATCATGGGATATTATCCGATCACCCCCTCCACGCAGATTGCGGAAAATCTCGATCTTTCGGGTGCAAGAGGCGAGCACAACATCCGGCTGATCGCCGCCGAGGGAGAACACAGTGCCGCCGGTATCTGTTACGGTGCTTCGGCGGGCGGCGGACGCGTATTTAATGCCACCAGCGCCAACGGTCTGCTCTACGCCCTGGAGCAGTTTCCGGTTCAGTCCGGCACACGCATGCCGATGGTCATGAATGTCGCCTGCCGTACCGTCTCCGGTCCTCTGTGCATCAAAGGTGATCACAGCGATATCATGTATCTTTTAAATACCGGCTGGATCATTCTGTTTGCGGATGACCCGCAGATGGTCTACGACTTCAATCTGATTGCCTTAAAACTTGCCGAAAAAGTCAATCTCCCGGTTGTCGTTGCCTTTGACGGTTTCTTTACCAGCCATCAGAAACAAAAATGCATGGTCTTTTCTGAAGATGAAACCGTACAGCACTTTATCGGGAAAAAACTCTCCTGTGACAATCCCGAAATCTCCGCTTTTGCCGGAAATGACTCCACCGGGGAGAATCGTTTTTACAGTGTACTCGACCTGAATCACCCGGTCTCTGTCGGCTCCTATATGAATGAACCGGATATCATCAACAACAAATATCAGCTTTTTCTCGCCATGGAAGAAACACGAAAAAAACTTCCCATACTGTTTGATGAATTCGCCTCCCTCTCCGGAAGAATGCACACTTTTTGCCGCGGATATATGTGTGAAGATGCAGATATTATCCTTTTTCTGCTCGGTTCCTCTTTTCACACAGCCACAGTTGCAGCAGATACGCTGCGCAAAGAGGGCATCCGCGCTGGCGTCGTCACATTAAATGTGCTTCGTCCATTTCCATCTGACGAATTACGCCATCTCTGTATGCATGCAAAGACGATCGTTGCTGCAGACCGTCAGGACAGCTACGGCGCCGGCGGCGGAAATATGTCCTTAGAACTGCGCGCCGCCCTGCAGGATATCACGGATTCCACACACCCGATCCGGGTACTGACCCGCATTTACGGACTTGGCGGGAAGGATTTTTTTGTGGAGGATGCTGTTGCGCTGTTTCGTGAGGGACTTTCGCCTGATGCCAGGGCTTTTGATTACTATGGAATCACACCGGGTACGACAGAAAATTGCCCACAGCCACAGTATTATGCACCCCTCACCAAAGATCGCCAGTCGCCCGGTGTCACAACCTGCACTTTCGATCCTGCAACCGGAAAAATGCTTGTAAAAGGTGGATTGATCAAAGACGCCACCGCCATGCCCAAGCGGATCGCCCCGGGAATCGGAACCTGTCCCGGCTGCGGTATACCGGTCAACTTAAATCTCCTGTTAAAAGGGATCGAAGGAAATGTGGTCTTTCTGTTCCAGACCGGCTGCGGCATGGTGACAACCACTGCCTACCCAAAAACGGCATTCCGCATCCCATATATCCACAACCTGTTTCAAAATGGAGCTGCTACTTTAAGCGGTCTGGTGGAAGTATTTGAGGAACGGCAAAAACGCGGGGAATATCCCAAAGGCGAGATCACATTTATCATGGCAAGTGGTGACGGCGGCATGGATATCGGCATGGGTTCTGCACTCGGAACGGCACTGCGCGGACATCATCTGCTCTTATTTGAATATGACAACGGCGGATATATGAACACCGGTTACCAGCTTTCCTACTCTACCCCGATGGGTGCGAAAAGCTCCACCTCCCACCTCGGAAAAACACAGTACGGAAAGACCTTTTTCCACAAAGACATGCCCCAGATCATGGCCGCGACCCACCTCCCCTATGTGGCAACCGTCGCCGAGTCGAACCCACATGATTTTATCAAAAAGGCTGCAAAAGCAGCTGCCTATGCAAGGGAATTCGGCACCGCCTATGTAAAAGCGCTCTCCGCCTGCCCGCTCAACTGGAATGACCGTCCGGACACAGAACGAAAAGTCATTGCTGCCGCCGTAGACTGCTGTTATTTTCCGCTCTATGAAATCGAACGCGGCATCACATCACTGAGCTATGATCCAAAAAAATCGCATAAAAAAATCCCCGTCACGGAATGGTTTTCCATGATGGGGCGCACGAAACATCTTGCCACCGAAGAATATAAATCGGTTGCAGACCAGATTCAGGCAGAAGTCGACAGACGCTATGAACGTCTGGCAGCATGTGCCGAACATCCGCTATTGTAATTTTTACGTCAATGATTTGACCACCGACACAATTCCTGCGATTACAAGCAGTATCAGTGCAATATAAACCAGTCCTGAAACAAATAACCCGATCAAAAACAACGGGAAGATAATGATCGTAAGTAAAACTTTTAAGATCCCCCAGGATGCCTTGAAAGCAAGCAGGATCAATTTTCCAAATACGGCAAACATTAAAATAATAAACAATGCTGTTAACATAGTCTTTTCTCCTTATCATGCAGATTTTTCATACAGTGATTAATTCTATGTTAACAGTTGTCTGTCTAATGTCAAGTACCTGCTTTAACCTCTGCGAAACCATGCTTTCATCACATCAAAAATCTGAACCAGTTCCTCTTCCTCTATAATGTAAGGAACCATGGAATACATGTACTTTAAGAACGGACGGCAAAAGACTCCTCTCTCATATGCAAACTGCTGGAATCCTTCAAGGGCTGCTCCATCGTGCACTTCCACACAGGTACAGCCGCCCATAATACGCACTTCTTTGATCCTCGGATCCGTAAATCCGTCCATCTCACGGTGTGAGATTTCTTCGATGCGTTTGATCTTCCCCATATAATCTTCCCGCTCGAAAATTTCGATTCCTTTGAGTGCCACGGCACAGGCAAGTGCATTTCCCATAAAGGTCGGTCCGTGCATCAGTGCATGACGGTCATTATCGCTGTAAAATGCATCAAATACCTTGTGGTTTGCCACTGTCACCGCATGACCGATATAACCTCCGGTCAGTGCCTTTCCGAGCACTAAGATATCCGGCAGTACCAGATCTGCCACAAAACGGCTGCCGGTTCTTCCAAATCCCGTTGCAACCTCATCAAAGATCAAAAGTACATCATACGCATCACACAATTCGCGTGCGCGTTTCAGGAAAGAAATATCATACATCCGCATTCCGCCTGCGCCCTGCAGCAGCGGTTCCACGATAAAACAGTTCAATTCGTCATGATATTTCTCAAATGCCTCCTCCAGTGCCGCGATTTCGGTCGGTATATGAACCACACCCGTTTTTTCTTCAAATGCGAAATGATAATCCTCATCATCCCCCACTTCCATCGCCTTAAACGTATCCCCGTGGTAAGCATGCTCTAATGCAAGCACAAGCGGACGTTTTCTGCCCTGATTTGTATTGTACTGTAATGCCATCTTTAAGGAGACTTCCACCGCAACACTTCCGGAATCCGAGAAAAAGCAGTAATCCAAATCTCCCGGTAAATACTCCTGCAACTTATCCGAAAGCTTCTGCACCGGCTCATGTGTCAGTCCGCCAAGCATGACATGGCAGAAATGATCCGCCTGCTCTTTGATGGCAGCCGTCAGTTCCGGGTGTTTATAGCCATGGATCATGCACCACCAGGACGATACCGAATCGATCAGTTTCTGATCTTTCGTATAAAGATAAACACCCTCGGCATCTAAAATTTTATAAGGTTCCCGCATTGTTTTCATCTGTTCGTAAGGATACCAGATCATATTTTTACTCCTCTTTTATTCTGTTCTCAACTACTTAACAGTCTGCTGCCAGATAGCTGCAAAATTTCATACATATCAACTTTACTCATATAATCCCGCAAGTGCTTCCACATCCATCTTAAGCTCCGTGTCCCCGTCCTGTACCTTCGCAAGTGTCGGCAGTCCGGTCATATATTCGCACATAAAGATGTTATCGTCCTCCATCACATCCCCCGGATGATAATGGTTGAATATGATTCCCTTTAACGGCAAATGATGTGCCTTCATATACTCTGCCGTCAGCACAACACTATTGATCGTGCCAAGCCCGGCATCTGCGATCAGGATACTGGAAAGTCCAAGCTCCGACACCACATCTTCAAGCTGGATCTTTGCCTCATCAAAACAGATCGGGCACAAAATACCGCCGCTGCCCTCCACAGTCACATAATCATATTTATCACATACGGCCTTGTATCCATCTTTTACCACAGCCATCTCCACCGGATGTCCCTCGATCCGTGAGGCAAGGTGCGGCGAATATGCATGTTCATATACATAAGGACACATTTCCTCAAGCGGCTGTGTAATCCCCGATATTTTCTGCACAAACAGGGCATCTCCGGGGATCAGTGAGCCGTCTGCCCTGCGGTCATTTCCACTCATTGCCGCTTTATAATATGCCGCTGACTTTCCCTCTTCTGCCAGCTTTTTTACGATCAGCCCGGTCACATAAGTTTTTCCGATATCCGTCCCGGTACCCGTGATAAATAAAGCTTTGCTCATATCCATCCTCTTTCTGTATTCTTTCCTTCCACATAACAAGGACATTTCTTTCCATATGACGATTCTTACTATGCCTCTGACTTTTCTTCTTTCCAGTACTCCGGTGTCACATCACGGCCTAAATCTTCTAACAGCCGTCTGTCGCTGCGGATCGTTGCGCATGCCACCGTCGTCAGCATATTTCCGGTAATGGATGCGGATGCTCCTGCCTGGAATGCACTCTCCCATCGTTTGTCAAAGTGCTCTTCCCGCAGCAAGACGGATATTGGCATCCGGGTTGATATAACGGAAAAATGCGATCGTGCGCAAAATATCAGCCTCTGACAGTCTTGGCAGATGTTCTAACGGTGTTCCCGGTATCGGCATCAGCGTTGATCGGAATCGAGTCGATTCCAAGCTCTGCAAGACTGACCGCCATATCCAGTCTGTCCTCCACGTTTCTCCCATGCCGATGATTCCGCCGGAGCAGGCGCACATTCCTCTGCCTTTACTTTTCAATGTTTCGATCTTCATGTCATAGGTATGTGTTGTGCAGATATTTGGGAAATTACGTCTGGATGTCTCTATGTTGTGATGATAGCTGGTAACCCCGCCTCGTGCAGTCTGTGCAGCTGTTCTGAAAGAAATCCCATGGAGGCACACAGATCGATCTTACACTCTTTTCATCGTCTCATATGCATGGATCGCCTTGTCAAATTCCTCTCCGTCAGTGCTCTTCCCGCTGTAACGATAGAAAACGATCAACGCCTTCCCGCTCATTCATTTTGCATGCTGCCAGAATCTCTTCCTCCGGAAGGAAATCATACTCCTCAGTTTGTATGATGGTGCGCCGACTGTGCACAGTATTTGCAGTCCTCCGGCATCTTCCGCTGCGCCCGTTGATAATTGAACACAGATCTACTTTATCCCCGATCCGTGCTTCCCTGATCTTATCTGCTCCTTCACAGAGCTCCTCAAGATCACAGGTCAGGAAAAATGAAAGGTCATCTTCCCTTGTGATTCTTCTTCCGTTAATAATTTCTTCCGCTAATGTAAATGCATTCATTTCTTTTTCTCCCGCTTATCTTTCAGATACTGCGCATAATCCCAACGCAGATCCATGTATTTGTATCTCATGAACCATATCTGCTGCAACATCTTTAAGATCTTACCCGCACTGCCTCATAAGCAAGCACCGGTCTGACACGCTTTGCCACCACTGCCCCAAGAATACTTAAGGCAATGTCCCCCGGCACCGCTAAAACAAAGCAGTACAAAAACAGTGGTCCTGCCGCAATCGGCGTATTAATCACAAAATTACAGATGATATAGTAATAAATCATACCGACTGCATAGACACAAAACAGTCCTGCCAGATTTGCCAGAAGGTACCGTGCAATGGTCTTTTTTTCCATATGTTCCGCAATCCATCCAGTCACAAATGTACCCACTGCAAATCCGATGATATATCCAAAACTGGGTTTAAACACATACCACAGTCCGCCGCCCTCCGAAAAAATTGGAAGACCAGCCAGCCCAAGCAGCATGTACGAAAGTACAGACACCGTTCCCAGTCTTGAACCAAGCAGCAGACCTGCCAGCATCGTAAACAGGTACTGCAGGGTAAATGGCACGACCGGTATCGGAATTTTGATAAATGCCCCGACTGCAATCAGTGCAGTAAATAATCCACAGTAAATTACGCCCTTCGTTTTCATTTTTTGTTAACCTCCGCTCATCTTATAGTTAACAATATTACTCAAAAAAGAGTGTAATGTCAACTTTTTATTTTCATCAAGTTAACATTACACACTTTTCAACAATCAAATCACTCTGTTGTTTCCAACATTAGAATGCACATTCTTCCGTTATAAATGAAAATCATCTATATCTCCATCAGCCTTCACCTGTCATATCCGGCATCTGCTGCACACTTTCGGATCACTTTCGGAATATTCGCCTGATTATAGGAAAGCACCTCTATCTTCACTCCCATTGCGTATTCCTCTTCCCCTTCAAACTTCTGCTCGCCACCCTTTATCACAACTTTTGGCCGTTTCACATCAAAACTGTATTCCATTCCTGTCAGAACACCGGATTTATTAATGGTATATGCGATCCGCTCATTCTGATAGCCTGTTTTCTGATACTGTTCGTAATAGACGGACATCTTATCCATCTGCTCCGTATCGTCTTCCACCTCCATACCAGCCGGTTCTATAAGATCAAGCGCCTGATCTCTTTTTTCTTTCAACTGCTGCCCTGATAATGAAAAAATGATCTGCGTCGCCCCGTCATCTAAGTCTACACATTCCGCAGAAACAACGTCCTCCTCACGGTAGCCAGGATTCGTAAGTGCCTGATAATTTGGAATGTCCGTCGTCGTACTGTAGCCATTCCATTGGCTCCAGACTCCTGCCTGGTAAGAATTGACCGTAACCCCATCACAAAATTCCTTTAAAAACGTCATGGCACCATCGGCATCCGTATTCTTATACTCCGCTGCCCAGGTTTCATCTAACAGGTCAGCCCAGATCTCCTGCGTCTGCTGCACAATGTCCTGGCTCCCGGAATAACTGTTCGTTACCAGATAATGCACATTATTCACTCTGCGCAGTCCCCGCATGCCTTCTAAGACTTTTCCTGTCTCCTCGCTTGCGACTCCGCCTGCAAACATGCTCTCCAAAAATAATACCCCGGAAAAAATAGTGACTGCAACTGCCCGAACTGATTTTTTATCCATAGGGCTCCTCCGATCTCTCATCACGATCCCATTCGTGGTTTTTCCTGCACCATTTCATGGTATCATCATTTTCCATCAAATACAATCGTTTATCAGTCCAAGGCGCTCAAACGCATGCAAAATTCCATCCTCATCAATATGGTCTGTCACCATGTCTGCCAGCCGCTTTACCTCATCCCGCGCATTTCCCATCGCTACGCTGATCCCGGCGTACTCCATCATCTGAAGATCGTTCGGTCCGTCACCGATCGCAATACAGTTTTCCCGTGAAATGCCGACATGGTTCAGATACCGCTCCATGCCTGTCGCCTTGTTAATGCCATTGATCCCGATCTCGCCCGCAAAATCACCCATTCCGTCCAGACTGATCGCCACTGCATCAAAATATGGTTCCATGTCCGCATGAACCTTTGCGACCGGAAACGGTGCGCCGTAATAAATGATCTTCTCATTTTTTTCGTTTTTCCATGGCTGCTCGGTCAGGTGCATCCGTCCGATCAGGCGGTCTAAGCGCTCTTTACTCATTCCGGCATCCCGGTAAACCTTTAACATGCCGTCGCAGCTTCTCTGGTTCAACACCACACCGTCATCCGCCTGGTAACAGAATAAAAATCCATTGCTCTCTAAATAATCAAAACTGCTTTTTCTGTGTTCCTCATCAATATATGCATGATAAAACTCTTTTCCCTCGTCCTCCACAAAGGCTCCGGCTCCACCGACGATCCCGGAAAATCCAAGTTCCAACAGTGCATCATAGATCTGAAAACGGCTGCGTCCGCTGCATACCACCATCCGGTGGCCGTTTGCCTGCGCCGTACGGACTGCGTACTGTGCGGACTCCGGGATCTCGCCTTTTTCGTTGACCATTGTTCCGTCTACATCAAGAAATACTACCTTTTTATCCATTTTCCACACTGCCAGCCTGCAAATTGTTACGGTTCACACTGTAAATTTTCTTTTTACTGGCTGATCCTTTCTAGCATAACCATTCTTTCTGATTGTTTTATATTATCATGCATTTTACTGGCTTTCAATCATTACACAAAAAAGACACCCGAAAACCGTTCCTACAATCCGATTTCCGGGTGCACTTTCCTTTTTCCCTATCTACTTTCTACTGCCGGATATCCACCAGTCCCTGCTCTAAATCCTCCTCCGTAAACATATATGTGCTGCCGGAAGTACCGGTATTCAGATAAAGATACGGGAGTGCATCTTCATCCACAACAAATCCCACATGCAATATCTTTGTCTCCCCGGCTTTGATGCTGTCAAAATAATTGTTTCCCCGCTCTCCGCCGGTCACATCGTAATATGCCATTTCTTCGCCATGCTCTAAACTGCTACTGTCCGCCTGAACTGTATCCCATACATCCCCCTCTTTTGGCTGTTCCCCGCCGCAGATCTCGTAAACTCCGTCTTTTTCTCTTATCTTCATGACGGAATCAAAAAACAAAACATCCTTCAAATCTGTTTCCCCGGCATTGGTATATTCTAACGTAACATATACTAATTTCCGTGGTACTTCCCTGCTGCTTATGACCTCATCGAGCGTATTGATGCCGTCTCCGGCTTTGATGTAAGAAATCGTATCCGGAAGAAGTTTTCCATTTTCATCCACGTCCAGCATATCACGATCCATAAAAACCGGATCAAGGATTGCGACATCATCCGTCACTTTCACATCTGTCACTTTGATCCGCAGATTCTGTGATTCTCCATCAGCTTCTCCCGTCACAGCAAATTCCTCGCCGATCTTATGCAGATTTTTCATCTCCTCCGCAGTGGCTGTCGTCTTTAACGCCTCATCCTCACCGCTATTCTCCGCCATAGCATCCTCATAATCGCTCCAGTTATATGGACTTATCACCGTGCCATCCGCAAGTTCCTCCGACGGTGCTAAAATAATGCCCTCTGCAACCTTGCAGGCCTCCTCTTTTGTCACATCATGACCGACATACATCTGCATGACATAATGATATTCCGGATAAGTTACATAGATCATCTGGTCAAATGCAGAGTCATCACCCACAATATTCTGCATTTTTTCATAGACACCATCGTGGTTTCCAACCTGTATATTTTCACTTTCCGTCACATAATGATCCTGCATCCAAAATGCCTCATCACCGGTATCCATCTGATAAAATACAATCGAGATACCTCCCTGCCCCGGTGTCTGTTCATAGCTGTATTTTCCTTCTTCCGTCTCTGTCATTCCATCCGGCAGATAAGATAATTTCATTGCAAGCTGCGGTGCCGGATCTATTTTTTCTGTATTTTCTGTCGCATCCGTTTTTTCAATTTTAGTCGTCATACCGTAATTACCCTGCGGACTGCTGCTCATGCGATATAATTTTGTACCCGCAAAAATCGTCGTTCCAAGTACAAACGTTGCCGCCAGTGACGCCACTACCGCTTTTTTCAGGGAAAAATAACCTCTCTGCGGTGTCACTTTTACCTGTTTTTCCACTTCTTTTTCTATCATGTCCCGCATGCTCTGTGGCATTTTCGGAAATTCCTGTTCCATATTTTCAATATTCATACTCAACTCTCCATTCCGTAACTGTTTTCCTGTTCCAATTCGTTTTTCAGTTTCGCCCTCGCACGCGACAGACGGTTCTTTACGGCGCTCTCTGTCACACCTAAGATCCCCGCTATCTCCCGCACACTGTACCCCTCCATGTAATACAGTGTGACAGAAAGCCTCGCATCCTCTGACAGACGGCTGATCGCCTCATATAATTCCGAATAATCTTTTGTCTCTGCCGCACGCTCCTCCATCTGATAATCCTCAAGCGACACCACTTTCTTCTCTTTCCTCATCACGGTATAACATTCATTGATGAGAATCCTTGTCAGCCATGTCTTCGCATAGACATCCGATTTTAATGTATGCAGTTTGGAAAATGCTTTCACGATCGTCTCCTGGATCGCATCTGCGCAGTCCGCATCACGGTACAGAAGCGTTTTTGCCACATGATACATCATATCCTCGGATGCGATGATCAGCTCTCCCAATTCTTCTTTTTTCATAACTTTCCTTTCCGCCGGCTTAAATATCCTGTATATTCTGTTGTTTCTTCTGAGCTCATAGAAGGCATGTCATTGTATATCCCATGTCGTTTTTTACCTCTGAGTATACAATTTTTTCATGCTCTTTGCATGATTCCGTGGCAACATTCTGACCACTGAACCTTTACATAGATTAGACGCATGAAAAAGATAAAAGGTCGCAGTCTTTAAAAAAATATTTTCTTGACAAATCCGACGCACCGCGTCTATAATGGCGTTAATTGAAGCAGAACAACAGCTTTGACGGGAAGAAGTAAAAATAAGCGGAACGGACAGAAAGCAACCGGTCGATGAGAGGTGCACGGAAAACTTATTTCGAATACATCCCCGAGCTTCACACCAAATTCGTATTTCTAAGGATGCGATAGTAGGCTGTGACGTAGCGGCGCACGTTACAAGCGCCTGAGTGTTGTCGGACACTCGATGAGGCAGACAATGTGAATTGCCTGCGAACAAAGGTGGTATCACGAGTTTTATCCTCGTCCTTTTTGGGACGGGGATTTTTTAATGCAATTTTATTTTCAGGAGGATTTATAATTATGACATTATACGATGAATTAGTTGCCAGAGGCCTGATCGCCCAGGTAACTGACGAAGCAGAGATCAAAGATCTGATCAACAACGGAAAAGCTACTTTTTATATTGGTTTTGACCCGACCGCAGACAGCCTTCATGTAGGACACTTCATGGCATTATGCTTAATGAAACGTCTCCAGATGGCAGGCAACAAACCAATCGCCTTAATCGGCGGCGGAACTGCCATGATCGGGGATCCATCCGGCCGTACCGACATGCGCCAGATGATGACACCGGAGACGATCCAGCACAACTGTGACTGCTTCAAGAAACAGATGAGCCGTTTCATCGATTTTTCCGATGGAAAAGCACTTATGGTAAACAACGCAGACTGGCTGATGGACTTAAATTACATTGACGTACTGCGTGAAGTCGGCGCTCATTTCTCCGTTAACCGTATGCTGACCGCAGAATGCTACAAACAGCGTATGGAAAAAGGGTTAAGTTTCTTAGAGTTTAACTACATGATCATGCAGAGCTACGACTTCTACACCTTATACCAGAAATACGGCTGTAACATGGAGTTCGGCGGTGATGACCAGTGGAGCAACATGTTAGGCGGTACCGAGCTGATCCGTAGAAAACTCGGAAAAGACGCTTACGCGATGACCATCAACCTTCTTTTAAATTCCGAAGGCAAAAAAATGGGTAAAACACAGTCCGGTGCTGTATGGCTTGATCCGAACAAGACTTCCCCATTCGACTTCTTCCAGTACTGGAGAAACGTCTCTGATGCGGACGTATTAAAATGCATCCGTATGCTGACTTTCCTTCCATTAGAGGAGATCGACGCAATGGAAAGCTGGGAAGGCGCACAGTTAAACCAGGCAAAAGAGATTCTTGCCTTCGAGCTGACCAAACTGGTTCACGGCGAGGAAGAAGCAAACAAAGCAAAAGAAGCATCCCACGCTTTATTCGCGGGCGGTGGCGACTCTGCCCACATGCCGACCTTAGAGCTGACTGCTGCTGACTTTGCAGACGGCGATTTAGATATCCTTGCTCTCTTAGTAAAAGCTGAGCTTGCTCCATCCCGCTCCGACGCAAGACGTGCCGTACAGCAGGGCGGTGTCTCCGTTGCTGACGAAAAAGTAACAGACATCCAGACCACTTACGGAGCTGACGCTTTCGGTGCTGACGGACTTGTCGTAAAACGTGGTAAAAAGAAATTTGTAAAGATTGTTTTAAAATAATTTTTACTCATCCCGGAGTGCGATCAGCCACCTCTTTGCCAAAGGAAGCCAGCTCCCGCACTCCTTCTGGATCCCCGTACCATCCCGCATGGCAGTAAGTCTGCTGCAGGTGCTGAGGCCGTGTTTTCCTACCGGATACATATGGAACTCAACCGGGATCTCATGTTTTTTCATTGCACCGATCAAAAGCAGCGAGTTCTGCACCGGAACCGACTGGTCTGTATAGGTATGCCAGATAAATGCCGGCGGTGTGTGCTCTGTGACCTGTTTTTCCAGTGAAAGCAATTCTAACAGTTCCTCCGTCTCATTTCCGCCAAGAAGCTGTTTAAAAGATCCCCGGTGTGCATATTCTCCGGAAGTAATAACCGGGTAATTTAAAAGCATTGCTGCAGGTTTTAATATATCGTTTGTTACATCCGCCATCTCTGCCAGCCACTTTGTATGCCAGAACATCGCAAGGCATGCTGCAAGGTGTCCGCCTGCAGAAGATCCCTGCACCACAATCTTATCTGTGTCCACATGCCACTCTTTCGCATGTTCATGGATCAGCTTCATGGACGCCGCTGCCTCTAACAGGGCCGTCGGATAAACTGCCGGTGCCACCGAATAGCGCAGCACTGCCACATGATAGCCAATACTCAGAAAATGCATGGCGAGCGGCTCTGCTTCCCGGTCAGACGTGTGCTCGTAACCGCCTCCCGGACAGATGAGCATCATCGGACGTTTCTCAATCGCAATCGAATCAGAATCATCGAGTATATAGGTACAAAGTCTTGCATCCGCAAGAGATCCTTTTTCGTGTAAATAAAAAACTTCAGTCAGCATTTTTTTCTCCATCTGTATCCATTACATTTCCAACTTGCACATATCTTTATCAACAACCAGATATTTGCTCATCGTTCATTTGATATGTATAAAACAAAAACCTCGAAAATAAATATTTTCGAGGTTTTTAAAGGCACGGACCGGATTCGAACCGGTGATGACGGTGTTGCAGACCGGAGCCTTACCGCTTGGCTACCGCGCCATATTCATCTGCCTGTCGCAGAAGTTCTGTAACGATTTTAACAAAACAGTTCCTCTGCGTCAAGACAGATTTTAAATTTTTTCATCTTCCTACTTAAAACTTATGCTTTTTTTCACACAATATTCCTGTGTTCTGTCATAAGACGTGATTGTTTCTGTACTGACAATATAAAACATATCTCCAACATAGATTCCCCGGTACGCAGAAGTGTCTGCACCTTTTGATGCATCCTGCTTTCCGGCCTGATCGGTCAGATTCTGCGACAGCAATGTTTCAAATTTTTCTCCATTCCATGAAAGTAAAAGATATGCGGCACTCTCCTCATCCCCATAGGACTGCAGTGCAAATCCAAGCAGATTTTCCTCCGCATCTGCAAGCACACATTTATAATTATAGAGTGCCTCACTGTAATTATAATCTTTTAATACGAGACTGTTCATCTCTTTTAAACTGGAAGAATCTGAAATGTCAAACATTGTAATCTTGATACCTGTATGTTCCCCTGTTTTTTCATCCGTCTCATATCCGATCCCGACCAGTTTATCTTCTCCCCAGAAATGCAGATACTCTGAAAATCCACTGATCTTTAATTCACCGAGTACCTTGGGATTTTTGTCATCCGACAAATCCACTGCAAAGAGCGGATCTGTATTGCGATAAGTAACAAAATAAGCCATATTCCCCAGATAACGCGCCGCATAGATTTCTTCTCCCTGCGCAAGACCTTCAATTTTTCCGGTAAGATTCAGATTTTCATCAAACAGATACAGATTATTTTCTGCTTCTCCACTCACCGCATTCTGACCGGACGTTAACACTCTTAATTTTCCCTCGCATTCATTGACCGCAAATGTATCTGTAACTCTTCCATTCGCAGAAACTGCTCCAACGGCATTCATTTTTCCATCAGAAAGATCAAACTTTGCAATCTGTGTTACTACATCATCCCAATATCCTTTTCTCTGATACAGATAAAAGGCACTTTCACTCACATAAATATCCACATACTGGCTCAAAATCATGGTGTTATCCACAATCTGATCCGGTTTTTTCACATCCACAGAGGATACCAGCAGACTGTTACTCCCACCATCTCCGATATAAATATCTTCTGCCGCCACTGCCGTATCATTTACCAATGGGATCCATCCCCCTGCATTCTCATCCGTGACTGCTTCTTCTTTTGTCTGTTCCGGCAGGCTTACCCTTTTGTTCGTAAAAAGATAAATCATGTCCCCTGTTTTTCTTGATGTCTGATACCTTCCATCCTGCGTCACACACCCGGTTTTTACAGGCTTTTCCGGATCACTGATATTATAGGTAAGAACTTGTGTCTGTGTTCCCTCACTAAAATAATAAAAGCAGTCTTCCGTATAATTTTCTGTATCATCTGCCTGCATTTCCAGTCCGGAATCTTCACTTTCCACGATCACGCTTAAAATATCACCATCCACATACATCTCAAGCACACGGTCGGATGAAGTTTCAGAAATCTGTATTTTTCCGATCTGTTTTAATGCTTTTTTCCGGATATCCGTAATCAATATTTCATTGTGGCTTACCGTGTAAATATAAGAACCATCTGTTTTGACAAAATCGCTCTCATCCACGCCTTCTTTCTGCAGATTTGTCCCGGAATACCGCTGTTTTGCCGTATCTGATGATATATCTGCCGCTGTCTGTCCCTCCTGTGCTCCTGCGCCCTTTATCATCTGTGTACCACCGATTTCTTCCACTCCGTCTACAGCCGCATCCACGGTATCTGATGTGTCATCCATAATATATGTCGCTGCATCACCAGAGTTAGAACTATCTCCCTCCGCAACCGCTATTCCATCTGCTTCCTTTTCCTGACCACTGCCAGAGCAAATTGCATCATAGACCTCTCCATAATTTTTTGCGACTGTATACAAAGATCCTGCATCTTTTTTTTGTGCATTTTTCTCTACGCCTGCAGTCGCTCCATCTTTTAATTCGCTGCTGCCTTCTGATCCTTCATCTGACTTTTGCCCGGATGCCGCTTTTTCTATACCCACCGGCGCCGTCATAAGCCCTGTGCCGCCCCCGGTAACCGCATGGATTCCTCCTGCTGCGCCAATGACAAGCACAAGTGCCGCCGCTGCTACAGCCCCGTAATAAGTGATCCCGCTTCTCCGTTTTACCTTGTTTTTCTGGTTCTCCTTTAATTTTCTTTTGATCTGCTCCGGTTCAATGCTCTCTGGAATTTTTTCCTGTGCGGCAGATTTTTCTATTTTATCTAAAATTTCTTTTTCTGACATAGGCACCTCCATTCTGTAATGAAAAATCCCTTTTTCACTACCTCATTAACTACTGATAGCAATTTATTGTAACCACTCACCCATTTTTTTTAATGCCCGGCTTTCCTTCGAGCGCACGGTATTTTCATTCATATGTAATATTGCAGCGATCTCACGGCTTGTATAGCCTGCGAACTGGTGCATACTGATGATCAGCCGCTCCTCATCCGCCAGTTCAAAAAACAGCTTCCTCACCTGGATACATTCTGTCATCTCCGATCCGGTATCAAGCGCGAGTTCCTCTATATCTTCCATCCCGGTCTCATTTTTACCCGCGTATTCACGCAGTTTATCCTTGCATTTATTGGATAAAATCCGAAATATCCAGCTCTTAAATGCCTCTTCACTGCGCAGTTTCCGGATCGATGCAAACGCATCCGTAACAGCATCGCTTACCGCATCTTCCGCATCGCTCGTATTTCGGAGTGTGTACAATGCAAATCGATACATATCCTTATATATTCCGGCATATAATTCGGCAAATGCATCCACATCTCCGCGTTTTGCCCGCCGCACAAGCTTCATATCATTTTTCATAAAATCCTCATTTCTGAGCAACTTGTTGTGAAGATACGATGAGAATCTCAAATTTTCATCTGCAATCAAAGCTATTTGTTTTTGCTCAGAAACAAATAGCCGTGCGAAAAATAAGCTATCAAGCTTATTTTTCGCACTACTTTCTCCATGGGATCCTGGTTTCATGACAGTTATTTGGGATATCCATTTTTTCTGTCATATATATAGTCCGTAAAAGTGCCTATTCTGTTGCAGAAAAACCCCGAAAATTTTCATTTCCGGGGTTTTTTTAATTGATGTTCTACTTATTTATTATTCTGTTTTAAATACGGAAATCTCCGATTTCAGATCATTCATATTATCACCCAGTGACTGAGCCGTCTGATTCATGGTATCTACATTCTCCTGCAGTTTTGCAGCAACACTCTGAACCAGTTTTGTTCCCTCTGCTGTTTCTGCAATAATATCCGAAATATTCTTTACTGCAGCCAGAGTATCTTCACGCTCTTTATCCGCCTGCTCTGTACTGGATACGATTTCTTTTAACGCATCAAACAGTTTCTGCATGCATTGGTTCATATCATCAAACACTCCAACTACTTCCTGCACTGCCTCTGTCTGAAGTGCAACCATATCCCGTGCCTGTTTTGCATTTTCTACGCTGTTTACAGTCTGATCTGTGATATGAGTTACATTGTTCTGAATTTCTCCGGCTGCCTCTGCAGAATGATCTGCAAGTTTCCTGATTTCCTCTGCAACCACTGCAAATCCTCTTCCTGCTTCTCCTGCTCTTGCAGCTTCGATGGAAGCATTTAAGGAAAGCAGATTTGTCTGTTCTGAAATATCTGTAATTGTCTCTACAAACTCGTTGATAATCTCAGATTCTTTTTTGAGCTCCTCAATACTGGTCTCAACTTTGATTGTTACATCTGTTGTCTTTGTTGCTCGTTCGCCCAGAGTCTGAACCATCTGCATACCATGACTGATCATATTTTCAGCTTCAGAAACCAATCCTTCAACCTGACCTGCAATACTGCTGACATTCTGGATCTCTTCGGAAAGCGTATCTGTTTTTCTTACACATTCCTCTGCATGTTCGGACTGTTTTGTAATGCCATCATTGATCTCATCAATTGCCTGAATGATATTCACGGAATAATCTTTCATAACATTCGATGCCTGACGTACTTCCTGTGCCGATGACTCTAATGTATCGGTTGCTCCGCTTACCTTTTGGACAAGCTTTTTATTATTATTAATCATATGATTTGCAACCACTGCAAGGTTATTAAATTCATCATGACCTTTTACGCTGACTTTTGTTGTAAGATTTCCCTCTGCAACCTCTTCAAGTCTGCCGGAAATGCGTTTCATATTTTTCTGGATTCCGGTACTGATGATAATGCCAATCAGCACTGCAACAACGCACGCAATCAGTACGACTGCAATCGTCACATTGCGGATATCATCTGCCTGTCCATTAACGATCTCCATTGGTACAAGTGCACATACAGCAGCATTTGTACGCTCCATCCTGCTGTAAAAGAACAGATAACTTTTTCCGTTTATGCTAACTTCTTTCGTGGTCTGCTGATCTTCAAGATTATTAAAGAAATCCTGTCCATAAAATACAGTTTCTCCATCTGCTCTTGTACTTTCCTGACCATCCGGAAGTTTTTCTGAAATAATCTCTCTTCCCGACTGTGTCACAAACCCAATAATACTGCCATCTCCCATATCGAGGCTGTCTAAGAACTGCTGGATTGCAGATGCCTTGACATCAATAACAATAAATCCTTTACCTGACTGTGGTGTAGTCTGATATGCCATAATATAATCTGACTGTTTTAAACCAAGTGTATCATCTAATGTATTATGGTAATCAACCCATTCCGGTATTTTTTTTCCATTATCAGAATATCCCAGCATTTCATTCTTATAATCTTTGTAGATACCCATCACTGTTCCGCCTGCCTTTGTGGATAACATCTGGACATCTTCTTCTGTCACAATATGTATATTACTGATAAAGTCATTTCCTGCCTGAGACGCACGAATACTTGATCCAACGCTGTTAATAACCGTTTTTCTCTGAACCGCATCTGTTTCATACAACCCTATCATGTATTTTCCCAGATCCGATTGGAATGCATACTTTAATGCTTCAGCTTCAATAAACGAGTTACTTACGTCTAGATATTGGTTTGCCATATTAATGGTCTGTTCATTGGAATCCCGGAATGTATCATACATACCTGCGGCTGCTTTTTTATAAGAAAATACCCCAACCAAAATTAAAAACAGAATCGGTACCAGAAAACATAAAAAAATCTTCGCACGTATACTGAACAATACACCTTTTTTATTCTCCATGCTTTGCACTTTTGTGCGTTTTAAAGCTTTTTTTGTCCTTTGCTTTTTTACACTTTTCACAGCTGTTTTCATCTTCTTATTGGCCATAATACTAACCCTTTCGAGCAGAATGTTCTGCCTCTTCCCCATGTAATATTTTTAAAATATATACTAGAATATCACAAAAAATAGATTTTAAAAAGTCAATTTTTGTAAATTTATACTTTTTATTGCCTTTTTTGTTTCTTTCTAATTACGAATACAACAAAAGACTTTAGGAAAAACCTAAAGCCTTCTATTTTCAGAGGCGACAATCGGAATCGAACCGATGATAAGGGTGTTGCAGACCCGTGCCTTACCGCTTGGCTATGTCGCCATATAATATTTTTAATGACTCCGACGGGAATCGAACCCGTGTTACCGCCGTGAAAGGGCGATGTCTTAACCGCTTGACCACGGAGCCGGAGTATCATCCGTATAAACAAAAACTATGATTTACCGGATAAAAAAACTCCCCGAGTAGGACTCGAACCTACGACAGCGCGGTTAACAGCCGCGTGCTCTACCAACTGAGCTATCGAGGAATATGAAATATATAACAAAACGACGTATTTGATACGTCATTTATATCATATGCATTGTATGTGGATACCTTCAAAACTTCATACAGAACTCCGATTTTCTTCGAAAGTGGTCATCTCACCGCTTCTGCTCACTGGATGATTTGCTCCGCAAATCTCAAGCCGTATAAAGAATCAGTTCCGTAAGCACGCTTCCTTCACTGCTTCTTCATCCGCCTTGCCACTTTCTACGCTTTGGTCAAGCCCTCGATCGATTAGTAACAGTCAGCTCCACACGTTACCGTGCTTCCACCTCTGCCCTATCTACCTTGTACTCTTCAAGGGATCTTACTCACTTATGTGAGGGATATCTCATCTTGAGGGGGGCTTCACGCTTAGATGCCTTCAGCGTTTATCCCTTCCGGACTTGGCTACTCTGCCATGCCGTTGGTCGACAGCAGATACACCAGTGGTCCGTCCATCCCGGTCCTCTCGTACTAAGGACAGCTCCTCTCAAATATCCTCCGCCCGCGCCGGATAGGGACCGAACTGTCTCACGACGTTCTGAACCCAGCTCGCGTACCGCTTTAATGGGCGAACAGCCCAACCCTTGGGACCTGCTACAGCCCCAGGATGCGATGAGCCGACATCGAGGTGCCAAACCACTCCGTCGATGTGAACTCTTGGGGTGATAAGCCTGTTATCCCCAGGGTAGCTTTTATCCGTTGAGCGATGGCAATCCCACTTTATGCCACCGGATCACTAAGTCCTACTTTCGTACCTGCTCCACCCGTCGGTGTCGCAGTCAAGCTCCCTTCTGCCTTTGCACTCTTCAAATGGTTTCCGACCATTCTGAGGGAACCTTTGAGCGCCTCCGAT